>WNGL01002518.1_pt1 | contig 25919 bp, 19 predicted proteins | sample 5400591 | NCBI WGS metagenome assembly WNGL01 (sample SAMN13153377, study PRJNA577476) | soil metagenome | isolation source: 80 cm soil or saprolite under Garry oak tree replicate 1 | place: USA:California | collected 2016-06-15 | reverse complement strand
TGGGGTACTTCCGTCGTCTGGGGAACGAACGTTTTGGTGAACGGCACGTCCGTGGTCTGGGGCGGCAGCGTTTGCTGGGGCACCAGCACCGACGCCGGCTTCAGCGTGCTCTGGGGAACCAGCGTCCTCTGGGGAACCAGCAACCAAGTCGCTTCCGAAACCTCGAATGTTATTCTGGGCGAGGATTAGGGCTGGCATTCGCGGGATTAGCATTCATCCCATATCCTCTTCTGTCCCTATGACTTAGGGCTGTATCAGGAACCCCGCCGACCAAACAACTGAGCCGCGTCCTTCGTGAGCCGATTCCTGCCGTTTCGCTGAGATCTAAATAAGCGTCAACCCCATCTAGGTAATTCACTCCACGGACTTCTCAGGTTTTCGCCTGCTTGTTCCAGGTAGGCATGCCCCTCTAAGGTAAACACCGTTTAGCTCAAGCACCCAGCACAGTCGGTAACCTACCTACCGAGGAAGGAAAGAGCCCAGAAAAAGCGCGGGAAAAAAGCGGGCGCTAGCTGCTGCCTGTATTCTTTCGCTTTGCCGATCCTCAATTTGTGCAGTGATCCCTGCCCCGGTCCGTACAGCAACCCCAACGGAGCGTCGGCCGCGCCCAGAGCCGCACATCGCTCTTGGCACTAACTCGCCCAGCCAAAGTACCTAAAACTCACAGCCTGAAAACCACGTTCTAGAAGGGACGCGAGCAAGTTGCCTAGTTTTCGCACACGGGCTCGCATTCCAGTGGTTGCCTTTCAGCAGCACGTTTCCACGGGGATCCACGAAAAACGAAAAACTTGCAAAGGAGCAAAGAAATATGTTCAACCATTTCCCCAAGGTAAGAAGACGGTCCCTGGTTATCCTGGCGGTAGTAATAGGAACCTTCATTGCACCCCAAATAGGGCACGCGCAAGGTACTTGGACGACGCTTTCCTCTGTCCCCGCCCCCACGGAGGGGATGACCGTAGGAGGGGTTGGGCAAGTTATCGTAGGCGCCTACGGATTCTCCTCCACTGCTGGGGCGTATACCAACCAAACGCGGCTGTACAACATTAGCCGGGACTCATGGAGCACGGGATCTCCGGCTCCTTTGCCAGCTCGCGCTGAGGCAGCATATGGCGATACCACTCAGGGCGGGTTTTTATACGTGATCGGCGGGGACAATTCCGCCGGGGTCTTATCCGATCTTCAACGCTACGACCCAGTGACGGATACGTGGACAACCCTCACCTCAATGCCCACGCCCCGCGCAGGGGCGGCCGCTGCGGTGATTGACGACGGCATCTTCGTCATTGGAGGCCGGCAGAGTACCGGTGGCCCATGCAGCGGGGGACCCTACTCGGGGGCAGTAGAAAAGTACGACATTGACACAGATACCTGGAGCACCGTTGCGCCTCTGCCAAACCCGCGTTCTGACTTGGCTGCGGTGGCGCACGGAGGCAAGATATACGTCTTTGGGGGATGTACAGGCACCGCCTCCGCTCCTAGCGTTACAAACGAAGTCGATATGTACGACCCGCAGACGAACACTTGGACAACTGGACTGGCGTCCATGCCGACGCCGCGCGCCAGTCTTGTTGCAGGCCACTCGGGCGACCAGGTGTACGCCATAGGCGGAACGGATGGGGTCTCGGCATCGAATAAGAACGATGTGTACGATATCCCCAGCAACTCCTGGTCTACTAACACGCCAATGCCAACAGCTCGACAAGAGGCTGGTGTCAATTCCCACGGCGGCAGGATATATGTTGTCGGGGGCGCCCAGCCTGCGTTTGGCAGTTCGACCGCTGCCAACGAGGTGTTCAAGCCCTAATCCACATAGCCGGGAGTCCCGCACCGCGCGCCCTGTCGGGCACCATGATCGCTCGCTACCGGGGGAGGGGCTTCCTCTCCCCCTTATTCTTGCGCTTGGTCCAGCATTCTTGAAGTACGGGGGAGGTTCTCTCTCCATTCCCTAGCGTGTGTGGAGCAGGCCCTGCGAGTTTGCGGCCCTCCGTTTGCAGTTCGTCCACCGGAACCTCGCGCCTCCTGGCCCAGCCCCCTGACAAGACCAGCCTTTGCTGGGGCACGAGCACCGACGCCGGCTTCAGCGTGCTCTGGGGAACCAGCGTCCTCTGGGGAACCAGCAACCAAGTCGCTTCCGAAACCTCGAATGTTATTCTGGGCGAGAATTACGGCTGGCTGCCGCGGGAGTCAGCCCCCATCCTGAGCCTAGCTGTAATTTAGTGCAGCATCGCGGGTCTGGCTCCGCCTGGATCCGAGCCCACCCCCTCGAAGCTCACCTCGCTTGCGAAAGCTGAATTTTGCTGGGGTTGAGTGGAGACCGCGCTCGCTTCGCAGCCGAAGATCCTTCACCAGGTACAAATCAGGTACAGATGCCCACGAGGATGCAGTAAATCGCGGAAAACACGCATGATATGGTGGAGGCGCGGGTGGGATTCGAACCCACGAATGGAGGTTTTGCAGACCTCTCCCTTGGGCCTCTTGGGTACCGCGCCCAATGCCCGCCAGTATATCGAAAAGCGGCGGAGTATGTCAGTCAGCCGGCAGAGGACCGAAAGAGCGTATCCGCAAACTCGATCTTCTTTCACGCTGCGGATGTAGCGGCGACCTGCGCCTCCCGAAGAAAACGTGCGGACTCTTCGGGCGGCGTTGGACAGATGTAAAAACCCGTTCCCCACTCAAATCCCGCCACTTTGGTCAACTTGGGTATGATCTCGAAGTGCCAATGATAGTGGTCATTGATTTCCTCGCCCACAGGCGAGGTGTGCAGCATGAAATTGTACGCGGGACGATCGAGCACGGTGTCTAGCCGCGCCAACGTGTCCTTGAGCATGCGCGCCAGGCTGGAGTAGACCGAGCTCTGATTGTTCTCAAATGCAGAACTATGCTGCTTGGGCAGCAGCCAAAGCTCGAATGGGAAACGAGGAGCGTAAGGAGCAATCGAAATGAACTGGTCGTTTTCGCCGACGACGCGGATGCCGGATTCGGTTTCCTGCCGGATCATGTCGCAGAAAATGCAGCGTTCTTTCTCGCGGTAGTAATGTTTGGATGCATCGAGCTCTTCGCGGACTCGCTTGGGCACAATGGGCAAAGCAATCAGTTGCGAATGCGAATGTTCCAAAGAGGCTCCCGCTGCATCACCGTGATTCTTGAAGATGAGTGCATAACGAAAGCGCTTGTCGTTTTTCAGGTCCAGCACCCGATCGCGATAGGCCCACAACACATCCTCGATCGCACGAACTGGCAGGGTGGCCAAGGTGCTCTGGTGATCGGGGGTTTCCACGATCACCTCGTGCGCTCCCACGCCATTCATGCGATCAAACAAACCATCGCCCTGGCGGTCAAGGTCGCCCTCGATGCCGAGCGCCGGGAATTTGTTGGGGACTACGCGGACGGTCCAGCCCGGTGTATTTGGGCCGCCGCCGTTACGTCCATAGGCCAAGACTTCCGGCGGCGTTTTCGTCTCGTTCCCCAGGCAGAAAGGGCAAAAACCCTTGCCCTCCATACGCACGCTTTCGCGCACAAAGTCGGACGGCCGCTTAGCGCGATCAGTCGAGATAATGACCCAGCGACCTGTAATCGGGTCCTTACGTAACTCCGGCAACGCATCCTCCTGACGTGCCGCGGCACCTGGGGCCGGGAACGCCGCTTTGGCAACCTTTAATTGTATCCTGAGCAGGATACTTTAGCTTGAGCCCGGGAACCTGCAAAGCCCAGCCAGAGCGCTTGCGACCTATTGGTCAGTAAAGGCCCCTTTGTGCAAGCGTACGACCGGGCGATTGCCTGCCCGCGACTCGATCGCCAAGACGTCGAAGCGCCAGTTCACACCGTCTAGCCTGCGGTCGATCAAAAACTGCCTTGCCATTCGCGCGAGAAAGCGCCGCTTATCCGCGGTGATGGCATCCTCCGGTAAGCTGGAAGGGCCGGGCTTAGTCGTCCTTGTTTTCACTTCTATAAAGGCCAATACCGGTCCGTCAAAGCCGACGAGATCGATCTCACCCTTTATGCCCGGAGCACGGAAGTTGCGGCAGACCATAACATAGCCGTGGCGCCGCAAATACCAATACGCAAAGGTCTCGCCGCGTACACCCATCAGATGTCGAGGTTGTCGTCGTGGACCGCCATCCGAAGGCAGGGACTGTGGCGCCAAGCCATTCCTTGCCGCCCATTCGACCATCCCAAAAATAAAGCTGGAGAAGACGCGCATTCGTTTTGCTCTCGCGGATATCAGCGGCTCGGGGGCGTATTCTGATTCGGCCCCTTAAACCAGGGATTCCGCCTCCCGGATGCACGCCTCGAGGGCATCCATCGCGAAATCTGCTTGCTCTTCGTCGATTACGAGCGGAGGAGCAAGCCTTAGGGTATTTGCGCCTGCTCCCAGCACCAACACTCCCTTGGCAAATGCCAGATTTTCAATCGCATCGCGCAGCTTCGGCGCAGGCTCTTTCGTTTGGCGATCCGCTACAATCTCGATGCCAATCATCAAACCCTTGCCGCGGACGTCTCCAACAATCCGGAACTTGTCGCGCCACTTCGAGAGATGCCCAAAAATATACTCGCCCATGCGCCGCGCATTCTCCATATATTGTTCCTGAACCAGCCGAAGTGTTGCTAAAGCCGCGGCCACGGATACTGGATTCGCGCCGAAGGTTGACGCGTGGGCGCCCGGCTTCCAATCCATGACGCTGGATCGAGCGATCGTCGCAGAAAGCGGCAGTCCCGAGGCGATGCCTTTGGCAACGCACAAAATGTCGGGCTCGACGCCCGCGTGATCCCCCGCCCACCATTTGCCCGTCCGGCCCATGCCGCTCTGCACTTCATCAGTTATGAAAAGGATTCCATGCTGCCGGCAAATGCGCTGCAAATCCCGCAGAAACTCCGGAGGGCCCGGAACGTATCCCCCTTCGCCCTGGATTGGCTCCACGATGATTGCAGCCACTTCCTGCGGGTCCACAATTTTCTTGAAAAGCTCGCGCTCGATGAACCTGGCGCAATCCGTGCAGCAATCCTGCGGCTGGCGTCCGTAAGGGCAGCGGTAAGGGTTGGCATAAGGGACATGGAAAACACCGGAAAGCAGGCTTCCGAATCCCGTCCGTTGCACGGCTTTGGAAGCGGTGAGCGAAAGCGAACCCAAGGTCCGCCCGTGAAAAGCCCCATAAAAAGCGATGATCTTCTCGCGCCTGGTATGATATCGCGCGAGCTTGATAGCCGCCTCGATCGCCTCAGTTCCCGAATTTCCGAAATAGACTTTCTTGGGTTCGCTGCCTGGTGATATCGCTTCTAGCTTCTGCGCCAGTTCGACCATACCTTCGTAGTAGAAATCCGTGCAGGACATATGAATAAGCTCGGCTGCTTGCCGCTGGACCGCGGCGACCACCTCGGGATGGCAGTGGCCGGTTGCCACCACAGCTATCCCCGCATTGAAGTCAAGAAAGGTATTGCCGTCGACATCCTCAACGAGAGCGCCCAGGCCGCGCCGTGCAACGAGCGGATAACTGCGCGTGTAGGATGGCGAGATATGCCGCCGATCCTGTTCGATCACCCGTTTAGCATTGGGCCCGGGCAGCGGAGTGATCAGGTGCGGCAGCTTTGTGTGAACGAGGGTTTCAGTCCGAAGCGATCCTTTGGCCATGGAACGATTGTACACGCGCTCCGGAGTTATGTAGGCGGAAACGTCGCGTAAAGTGCGGCTTAATTGATCAAATCATCCTCGTCTCACTTGCTTGAAACGAGCTTCTTGTCGGGATGCAAGATCAGCTTTTGCAGTCGCCAGTTGTTCATATCCGCGACGTAGAGTGTATTCTCATCCGGGCAGGCGATGCCGTGCACCCAGCTGAACTGCCCGATTTCATGGCCTGATTTGCCGAGCACGCCGAGGATTTTGCCATCAGGCAAAGAAATCTTGTAGATGCGGCCCGGCTCCTCATCTGAGGTGTAAAGATACTGCGGTGTCGTGTTGGTGATGCAGATCGTCCAGGGTCGCGTTTCATCCGGCCGGTTGGCGGGCATGTTCCCCAGCACCGGGTGGCGCGTCTTGTCGTAGGGCACATTCAGGAAGATGAATTTCCTGAAGTTACCGTCGGTGTCGAACACTTGAATGCGCCGATTGCCGCGGTCAGCAACATAGATATTCTCGTTGCGATCGATCCCGATATTGTGCGGGTTGCTGAAGTGGCCGGGGTTCTCATTAGCGTGTTCTCCGCCCTTGCCGGGCGCGCCCCAGCGCTTGAGCCAATATCCGTGCTTATCGAACTTGGCGATCTCCGAATTGAAGTAACCGTCGCTAACGTAGATGTTATCGCCTTTGTCCCAGGTGACGTCGGTGGAACCGTTGAAATAGCCGTCCACCGGGGTTGGCGGAGGATCGGCGTGCCGGTAGCGCGGTTCGTCCGGACCTTCATCGCGGCGCCCCAGGTTCATCACCACCATTCCTTGCGGATCGAACTTCATTACTGACATCGTCGCTTTGTCCACGACCCACAGATTGTCGTACCTGTCGAAGCGTACCGAGTGCGCGTAGGCCAGGCCGTAAACGCCGCGCCCGATCTCGCGGACATAGTTGCCTTTTTCATCGAACTCCATTATTTGCGTGGTGGACTCGCCGTAAACCGGGCCAGCGCCCGCGCTGCCGGGGTGGTTCAAGACCACGACGTGCCCCTTGGAATTGACCGCCACTCCCAAAACTTCGCCCAGATTGCGCTCAGGCGTCAGTTTCAGGAACGGCACAGACTCAAAAGGAATTTCCGGAGCGTTCTGAATGCCCGGAGCCGGCGGCGCTTGCTGTGCGAACGCCGGGGCCGCGAGAAGCCCGAACCATACCGCCGCAACCAGTCCTTTCATAAATGCCTCCTCGAATCTGCGGATGCTCATTTACTTGCGCTTCCAGCGAACGATCCCGTCCTTGCTGTCTTCGAGAATAATACCCTGGTCGGCCAACTCCTGGCGGATGCGATCGGCCTTTGCAAAATCACGCGTCTTGCGTGCTAGTTGCCGCGCCGCGACGCGCTCCTCGATTTCTTCGTTGCTCGGGACGCTGCCGCGCGCGCCTATACCGACGGAGCGGAGTTTCTCCTCGTCATCATCCTGGAGAACGGCAAAAATAGCATCAAATAACTCCAGAGCCTTGCACACCGGTGCTACATCGCCTTGCCGAAATTCACCGTGATCCATGGCCACATTGGCTTCCCGGATCAGATCGAATACCGCCGCCAAAGCCTGGGCCGTGTTCAAATCGTCTTCTAGCCCGGCTTCAAAATTCTCGCGGGCCCGCTCTGCGCTCTCGCTAAGCGCGGAAGTCCCCTCCGGGAACTTGGCGGTCTTGAGGCGCATGGCAAAATTCCGCAAGCGTTCGATAGAGCTAGCCGCTTGCTGCAGACCTTCTTGCGTGAAATTGAGTTGACGCCGGTAAGGGACCGACGCCAGCAAATAGCGTAAGGTGGATGGCTTGTTTCCTTTTTCGAGCAAATCGCGCAGGGTATAAAAGTTGCCCAGCGATTTGGACATCTTCTGAGAGTCGACCAGGAGGTGTTCGGCATGAAGCCAATAGCGCACAAAGGGTTTTCCCGTCGCGGCCTCGGACTGCGCGATCTCATTTTCGTGGTGCGGAAAGGCAAGGTCCACGCCGCCGGAATGAATGTCGATCGTTTCTCCCAAATACTTCATGGCCATGGTCGAGCACTCAATGTGCCAGCCCGGTCGGCCTGGACCGATTCGCGTTTCCCAGAAAAACTCCCCCGGCTTGGGAGCTTTCCAGAGCGCGAAATCGCGCGCATCAGCCTTGTCATAGCGATCTACATCCACACGCGCCCCGGCCTTGATGCCTGCCATATCCACATGGGTCAGCTTGCCGTAATCGCGAAATTGCGATATGCGAAAGTAGATCGATCCCTCGCTCACATAGGCAAAGCCCTTAGCCGTTAGCCGCTCGATGAGCTGTACCATATCCTCGATATGGTCGGTGGCCCGCACCGTGTATTCCGGTTTTTGGATACCTAATACGCGCTGATCCGCAAGAAAAGCCTCGATATATTTGGCGGTGTAATCGCGTATATTGACCTTTGCCTCTGCGGCTTTCGTGATGATGCGATCGTCCACATCGGTGAAGTTCGTCACCTGCATGACCTCGAAACCGCGCGAGCGCAGAAAGCGACGCAGGATATCCTGGAAAACGAACGTCCGAAAATTGCCAATATGGGCGAAGTCGTAGACGGTGGGGCCGCATGTATACATTCTCACCTGGCCCGGATGCAGCGGCACAAAGACCTGGCTCTGTCCTCCGAGCGTATTTTGGAAAACGATATCTCCCATTGATCGTGCGGCATCCCTCCGGCCGGGGCGCCCGTTACTCAAATGATATGCTGAGAAACGTGGCGCCGGCATCCGCCCTCGCGATGAGCTAGCATTCTAGCCGAGCGCTAAAACGGCAGCAACGCGCCCAAGCGCGTTGAAATTCGTGTGAACATGGCTCAACCATGAGATACCAAACGTTCATTTCGTTCTAGAAAGCGGCGGCGGGCAATGCTTTACACTCCTTGGACCATGTGTTATGGTGCGGCCTGTAACCGCCGATCCAAGCGCCGGACGGCTGGGCCACTGCTACACGACCCGCCAAAGTTGTCGTCGCGCATCCCCTCCGCTCGAGGAAACCGAACACGTATCCGCCCAAGCGGCGTCGCTTTGGCGGGGCGTGGCGGAACTTAAGGGATCTCTTGCTCAAACTCCGCAAAGTCGAACTGGTTGGCTTTAAGTCGTTTTGCGAAAAAACGCACCTGACTTTTAGCGGCACCGGGCTGAGCTGCATCATCGGGCCGAACGGATGCGGCAAATCGAATATCGTCGATGCCGTTTCCTGGGTCCTGGGGGAGCAAAGCCATAAGACGCTTCGCGCAGAGCGAATGGCTGACTGCATCTTTAATGGAACAGCGAAGCGGCCTCCCATGGGTTTGGCTGAGGTCACCTTAACTCTCGTGGACACCGAATTGGCGGAGGCGGCGCGGCGCGTACTCGGCGAATCGCCAGCAGCAGCCACGAATCCCGGCGAGATTGCCCCTGACGCAGGCGAAGGGTTGCCCCCCTTCGCTGAGGAGGCGGAATTCGCTGACACCACCCCGGTTGAGATTGAAAGTGGAGCCACCGCTGTTGCCGGCGATAAGACTCCCAGAAAGCCGCGCGCGGCTCAAAAACCTGCGGCACACTTGCGCCCCGGTGAAGTGGTCGTTGGCCGCCGGCTCTATCGCTCCGGCCAAAGCGACTATCTCATCAATGGCCGCACCGCTCGGCTGCGCGATATACAGGAACTATTCATGGGTATTGGCCTCGGGCCGGATTCGTACGCCATCATCGAACAGGGACGCATCGGACAGGTTCTGAGTTCCAAGCCCTCTGATCGCCGCGCGATCATCGAGGAAGCCGCCGGAATTACGAAATACAAAACCAAAAAGCGCCTTGCCGAGGCCAAGCTCGAGTCCTCCAAGGTCAATCTCTCGCGCGTCAACGATATCTTTGTGGAAGTCGAGAAACAGCTGGCATCGCTCAAGCGCCAGGCGTCTAAAGCGCGGCGATATGTCGAGGTTCGCGAGCAGATGCGAACCCTGCTTCGCATAGTGCTCGCGAGCAAGGCGCGCCGGCTGGAGCTCGAGACCGAGCGACTCGCCCTGCGACTTGCGGAACTCACCGAAATGGAAACGAAGCAGTCCCAATCTCTCGCGGAGCTGGAAACGGAACAGGAGCGGCTGGACCGTCGCGTCTATGAACTGGATGCTGAATTGCGTCAGAACCAAAACCTCATCGGCCAAGCTGCGCTGGAGCTGGACCGCGCAGAGAACCGCATCCTGTTCAACCGTCAGCGCCAGGAAGAACTCGCTGAGCGTGGGCGCCAATTGGCGAGTGAGCGCGAACAAGCCGCCGCGCAATTGGCGCACGTCGAATCGCGCGTCGCGGCCCAGGATGGGATCGTCGCGCGCCTGCAGGAGGACGCCGCGCGATTGGAGACCGTCGTGGCCGAACTTGCGGCCCGCTCCTCAGAGTTGTCGGCGATCAGCCATTCTGCCGAGGCGCGTATTGCGGAATCACGGCGCCGAATCCAGGAGTTCGACCAAGCCCTCGCTCGAGTTCAGGACGCGCAGGCGCAAGCCGGGCAGTTGCTGGCGCATCATTCGGGCGCCCTCGAAAGGGTGGAAAAATCCGAGCAGGCACTATTGGAAGAATCTTTGCATTACCGGGAGGGCTCGCAAGCGGCTGACCTGCGCTGGCAAGCCGCAACCGAGAGGGCGCGCCTTCTCGAGCGCTCCGTGACAGATGCCCAGCAACGCCTCGCAAATTATCGTAGCGATCAGGCCGAGATGGCCTCGCGCTGTGACGCCCTTCGCGATTCGCTTGCCGCCGTGCGCGCTCGCCGCCACGCGCTTGGACAGGTCCTGAGTGACCGTTCCTATAGCACGGAAACCGTGCAAAAGCTGTTCGCTTCCAATGGCCAGGGAGCGGCTCGGAATTTCCGGGCCGTCGGTTTGCTCGCCGACTATGCCGAGGTGGAGCCTCAATACGAAACTGCCGTAGAACAGTTTCTCCGAGACGAGCTCGAATACGTGGTCGTGGAAACCTTCGACCATGCGCGTGCCGGCATCGCCCTCTTGCGTGAAGAGTTCGGCGGTCGCGCCACCTTCTTCGTCGATTCGCTGCGCAACTTGGATCTCCGCGAACAGGAGGTTGTTGCCCCTTTTTCTCAGGAATCCGGCGTATCGCGCCTGGACCGTTTGGTCGAATTTCGGAATCCCCTCGGCACGGCGGCAAAGCAGTTTTTGCCGCGGCTGCGGTCTGCCTTCCTGGTAGAGGCGCCCGAAGCCGCCGAGCGCCTGGCGCGCGAGAATCCGTCGTACATTTTTCTGACCCCGGATGGAACCTGCTATCACGGGCGCGCCGTCACAGGCGGCCGCCCGACCGAAGCCGGCCCGTTGGCCACAAAGCGCGAGTTGCGTGCGCTGGACGCCGAAGCTTCACGGCTGGAAGGCACCCTGGCCGAATTGCAATCCGCCGCCGAACGGCTGGAATCGGAACGCCAGCAAGCGGAACGATCTCTCGAAGAGATGACCCTGGAGCGCGTCGAGGCTGGGAAGAAAGTTGTCGCTGCGACCCTGGAACGAGATCAGGCGCGCGCCGAATTGGCACGGCTCAGTACAGAATTGGCGGCCTGCCAGTCTGATGTCCAACACCTTCGGCGCGACGCTCACGCCGCCAAACAGAAAGCCGAGCACGCGATCGTGGAACGCGAGGCCATCCTGAAAGACCGCGAAGCGGCTGAATGCGATATGGCCGAAGCTACCGCGCTCATCAGCGAGGTCCGCCTGTCGGCGCAGGCGCATCATGACGAAGTTGCCGTCAAGCGTGCCGAACAGGCAGCCGTGACGGAGCGGCTTTCCGGCGCCACGGCCGTTTCGATGCGCAGCGGAGAGGAACGTGAGGAGCTTCTCGCGCGGTTATCTTCCCTTTCCGCCCAGCAAGCAACGATTCAGGCTGAGGAAGCCGACCTCGTCACACGGAGCGAGGAGCAACGCCTGCAGATGGAATCGCTGCGCACCGAACGCGAGCACCGCGAAAGGCAAAAAGCCGATCTGGAGCGCGAATGGAATCAAGTCCGCCTGCGCACCAGCGAAGTCGACAATGCGCTCCGAGGCGGAAGGCAAACTCTAAGCGAGCTTCGGGAAGATCGCAATCGCCAGGAGGTCGAACGCGCCCGCACCGATGCCGAGCGAGAGCATCTCCGCGCCGCGTGTCTGAACGAACTCAACGCTCATCCCGAAGACCTCCTAGCCGAGCAAGACGCGCTGCTCGAAGGGGATAATCTGGCGGCCTCCGAGGCGCACTATCAAGACCTGAAGTCGCGCGCCGAGGCTATGGGTCCGGTGAACATGATGGCCCTCGAAGAATACAACGAATGTGAACAGCGCTTCAGCTTCCTCGAGCGCGAACGGGCCGATCTGCTGCAATCCATTGCCGATACCCAACAGACGATCGGTGAACTGGACCAGATTTCCCGGCAGAAATTTGAAGAAGCGTTTGCCATCATCAACTCGCATTTCGCAACCGCGTTCCAAACGCTCTTTGGGGGCGGCACCGGACAGATGCGCCTCTCTGAGCCCGACAGCTCCGGCGAGGCGGGAATTGATATCGCTGCGCAGCCGCCTGGAAAGCGTCTGCAAAACGTTCTCCTGCTTTCCGGCGGTGAAAAGGCGCTCGCGGCGCTCGCTTTGTTGATCGCCGTGTTCCGCTGCCAGCCCAGCCCGTTTTGCATCCTGGATGAGGTCGATGCGCCTCTCGACGAGACCAACGTCGGCCGCTTCGCTCAGATGTTGGCAGAGATGAGCACGGATGCCCAGTTCATCGTGGTGACGCACAACCGCCGCACCATGGAGATGGCTTCCGTCCTTTACGGCGTGACCATGCAGGAGCCCGGCGTCTCCAAGCTTGTTTCCGTGAATTGGGAGCAAGCCCGCTCCAGCGCGACCCACGCAGCTTGAAATTTCACAGCTCGAAATTTTCAGCTTGACTCTAAAACATTTTCTCTGCTCGTCGGCGCCATTCTGTAACTTAATTTTCCACGTTCCATTTTTCTTCACTGTTGACATCGCCTAGCTCTGCGCTAGAATACCCGCCTCTTCACCAGGACAAAAATTCACTCGTGGCATCTCCTTACATCAGCGCTGTTGTTTGGGAAACGGATTTTCCCGGCCTCAAACTGCTGTCGAGGGGCAAAGTTCGCGACCTCTACGAAGTGGAAAACGATCTGCTGCTTGTGGCCACAGACCGGCTTTCCGCTTTTGACGTCGTGCTTCCCACTCCGATTCCCGACAAAGGCCGTGTGCTCACACAGCTTTCGCTCTTCTGGTTTGAGACGCTCGGCGATATTGTTGCCCACCACGTCTTGAGCGCGACAGATTTTCCTGCCGCGGCTGCCGCGTATCGTCAGCAGCTTGCCGGGCGATCCATGTTATGCCGCAAGACCCGGCCGTTGCCTATCGAATGCGTGGTGAGGGGATACTTGGCAGGCTCGGGCTGGAAAGATTATCGCGCCACTGGAAAGGTCTGCGGCGTAGCTCTGCCTCCTGGCCTTCGCGAGTCAGACCGTCTGTCTGCTCCGATTTTCACGCCAGCCACCAAAGCCACTGCGGGCCACGACGAGAACATCTCCTTCGATGACGTGGTGGCGAGCGTGGGAGGCGATCGGGCCGAGGAACTCAGATCCATCAGCCTGCAAATCTATCGCCGCGCCGCGGCTTACGCCGAACCACGCGGAATCCTCATAGCGGATACGAAATTTGAATTCGGGCTCCTCGGCGACGAACTCATCTGGATTGATGAGGCGCTCACGCCCGATTCTTCACGCTTTTGGCCCGCGCGGGGCTATGAGCCGGGCCGTTCGCAGCCTTCCTTTGATAAGCAGTATGTTCGCGATTACCTGGAGAGCATTGGCTGGAATAAACAGCCGCCCGGCCCCCAATTGCCTCCTGAAGTTGTGGAACGGACCCGGGCCAAGTACCGTGAAGCGTATCGCCTGTTGGCGGGCGCTGAACTGTCCTGATTGTAGAATCGAAACAATCAGAAGAGTCTTGCGGAGCAAAAGACCGTGAAAGATCAACTCGAAGCGTTAGTGGGTCAGATGGTCGAGCGAGGCATTCTGTTTGACGAAGCTGTAAACGAGTTTGAAAAAAAATTCATCAAGCGCGTGCTCGATCGCTCCAATGGAAATCAATCTCGCGCTGCGCGCCTGCTGGGCATACATCGCAATACGCTGAGCCGCAAAATCGGTCTTTACAAGCTGGACCACCGGCACCATCGGCGCGCCTGACGGCCCAGCTCGCAGCCCTGCCATAAATGAGAACGGCCCCGAATCATAGGGCCGTCCTCGATACTCCCGAGTTTTTTGTTCGTCCTAATTCATTTCCAGCTCACGCGCCGGGCCGCTTTGGTGCCGCGGACCGCGCGGGGCGCTTTCCGCCAGTGGGTGCGGGCTGCAAATCCTCCTGATTGACCTTGCCATTGTCCCAGGTCAGCATGAAGGGCGACTGCTGATAGTCCTTGAGTGTCCCCGTGAAGCGCACGGCGTCGTCTTTCATCAGGCGCTTGGCATCGGGTTGGCCAACAATGTGCACTTCCATATTGGGCATGGTTGCCGCATCCATTTCTTTGGCGGCAGCATCGGGATCTGCGGCGGCCGGCCGATAGACTTTGAGAGTAAAGCTGTCGTTGTCGCCCGGCATAATATCGAGAACCTTCACGCCAACGTCAGGAAATTCCAAGCCGCAGGTCGCCAGCCACATGACTTTGCCGTGATCGGCGCCCTCTTGCAGCCAAGGCAGAAAATTCGATATATCGTCCCGCGTTTTCTGCAACTCTTCGGCGCTGGGAATCGTCATCGAAGCCGGACGATCTGCGCTGGTGCCCGCAAGCGTGATCATCTGGTTCATTTCGTCGTCGGCCAGCTTATCGCAGGACGGCTGCTGGTAGTGCAGCAGTTGGTTTCGCAGATAAGTGCGCACCTGCGCTTCGCCCGGTCCCTTCAAGGCGATCGAACGCGCCAGTTCCCAAAACCCATTCGGGGCATCCGGCGGCATCTCTTGCAGGTAGGCCACGCCCAGCCGGAAGTGCGTCACCGCATCGCTCGGATCGAGCGCCAGAACGGCCTTATAGGATTCGGCGGCGGACTTATAGTCCTTCAAGCCCGATTCGGCGATGCCGGCCACGGAGTTGAAGAGGACACCCAGCCCTTTCTTATTGTTTGCGAACTGCTCGTCGCTCATGTTCTGGGGCTTTTGCCATTGGTTTAACGTCTGCAAACCCTGCGCCGCGGCATCCTTGGCCTTCGTGTAAGCTTCCGGCGTTTGCAACTCCTTCATGCTGGAACCATAGAGCATGGCTTGCGCGCGATATCCGAGGCTCTGCAAGCGTGTCCCTAGATCGACCATCGGCAACGCCAGGAGCTTATCGACGTACTCGATCGTCTGCGGATAATTTTTGAGACTGTAATAGGTGATGTAGTAGTCCCCATAGATGTACATCATCAAAGCGGAACCCGTAAATTTCATGACAAAATCATCAAGCTTCTTGACCTTCGCCTGCGGATCTTTCTCGTTATGTGCATCCTGGTAGGCGTTGTACTCCGCCAAGGTATAGTTCGGTTTCTGCTGTTGCTCTTGAGGGGCCGCCCAGGTCGCGGCTGCGGCGCTGATCACCAACGCCGCTGCGATAAACGCCACAGAGACCCATTTGCACGCTGGTTTCATCAACCTGCCTCCCCGGCAAATTTCTACTGCCGACCTTCCCACTTGTAATTTGCCGCCGATTACGAACTGCCGACCAGGGTCCAAGATCAGGGGATTATAGGGGAAATTTCTCCGACGGCGCAAGCGCGTTCCCTGTAATTCAATGAGTCGGGCGAATTTCCAGCTCCGGCCGGCCTTTAAATCTCTAACTGCTATGATGAATTCCCCATCAAAAAGGATTGTCGCCGAGGTGAAAAATGTCCACCCCACTTCCCGAGGAACATGCCGTTCTCCTTACCGGCCCGGTGCTCTCGGAAAAAACTGCCTTGGTCACGGGAGCTAGTCGCGGCATTGGCCGGGCCATTGCCTTGCGGCTTGGCCGGCTGGGGGCATCCGTGGCCATTTGCGCAAGGAGCCGGGATGACCTCGAACGAACCGCCGCAAGCCTCCGTAATGAAGGCATAAGAACTCTGCCCATCGTTGCGGACGTAACCCACGCCGCAGAGGTCCACGGAATGATTGAGCAAACCTGCAGTCGCTTCGGCGAGGTGGAAATTCTGGTAAACAACGCTGGCCTCGGCATGTTCGGCCCATTTCATGAGCGCACCGAATCTGACTGGGATGCGGTCCTTGCCACGAATCTGAAAGCAGTGTTCCTAACCAGCCGGGCGGTAGCTCCCGCGATGATCCGCCTGGGGCGCGGCCACATCATCAACATCAGTTCGCTCGCATCCAAAAGCGCTTTCCCCGGCGGAGCCATCTATTGCGCGTCCAAATGGGGCTTGATGGGCTTAACCGCCTGCATGGCAGAGGATCTGCGGGCGCACGGGGTTCGCGTAGGCGTGATCTGCCCCGGCAGTGTGGCCACGGAGTTCTCTTCCCACGCCGGGAGGAATCCGGCCACACTTCTGCAGCCGGAAGATGTAGCCCACGCCGTAGCCATGCTGGTCACGCAAAGTCCCCAGAGTTTTATCAGCGAAGTCGATGTGAGGCCGTTGCGGAAGGCCTAGCATCCGTTAGGAGGGGCGCCAAGACCGAGCCCATCTTTTCGGGATTGCTTACGCAGGCTATGAGTGGTGTCGCTCGAAACAGCGGGAGAAATCTCTTGGACGGGCAAAAAAAGGTCGGGGGGAAGATCGCGCCGGCCCAGCCCTCAATCCCCTAAAGGGATCCTCGGCTCGTCTTCCCCCTTCGGGTAATCTTTAGGGCACGCGGCGCGCCAAACTTAAGCTCCTGAAATTGCAAGCCTTTCTGAAATGTCCCCTGGTAAAAAGGAACACGTCCGGGGAAAAAATTCTGGTCACCCGAGGCCGCGAAGACTTGCAAATGAGACGGCTCTGCATTTATGCCGCGTGGCCCACCCCATTCGCCGCCGGAGACGGAAGACGCCGGGTGGTCTTTTGCCCGTGAGCCAGTTCGGCATTAGGAGTTGAAATTGCATAATCGTCCCGCCGCCGAGAATCGTGCCCATCGCCACAGGAGATATAGGGTAGTCCCCGGCGCCTTGACCTGTACTGGAGAGCTTGTTAACGTCTAGGGTTACTCTGGCCGTATTCTGCCCACCGTGCGCTCGCATCCTCTGTGCGCGCGGCGCGGCATAGCTTCCCTATGACATTGAAGAGCATCACCGTTCGCGGCGCCCGCCAGCACAACCTGAAAAACATCAGCCTGGAAATTCCGCGTAATTCGCTCTCGGTCATCACCGGATTATCTGGCTCAGGAAAATCCTCCCTGGCGTTTGACACGATTTACGCCGAGGGGCAGCGCCGCTACGTGGAATCCCTTTCCGCTTATGCCCGTCAGTTTCTGGACCAGATGGAACGCCCGGAGGTCGACTCTATCGACGGCCTTTCGCCCTCCATTGCCATTGAGCAGAAGACCACCACACGTTCGCCGCGTTCCACGGTGGGCACGATCACTGAAATCTACGATTACCTCCGTGTCGTCTATAGCTCCATCGGCGTGCCCCATTGCCCGAACTGCGGCCGGGCCATTGCGCGGCAGTCCAGCGAACAGATCGTCCAGGCGGTGCTCAGCGGCGAACTGGCGCGTGAAGGCGATCGCATCATGGTGCTCGCTCCCATCGTCCGCGGCCGTAAAGGAGAATACCGCGAAGAGCTCGACAAAATGGCCCGCGCCGGGTTCACCCGTGCGCGCATTGACCGGGTCCTCTGCCCGCTCGACGAACCGCCCCGCCTGGACCGGCGCAAGAATCACGACATTGAAATCGTCGTCGACCGCCTCCTGGTCAAGCCCGGTATAGCCGAACGCCTGACGCAATCGCTAAACACCGCCCTCAAGCTGGCCCGGGGCATAGTAACCGTCTCGGTCGTCGACGGCACGGAACAAGTCTTTTCGGAAAAGCTGGCCTGCCCGGAATGCGGCATTTCCGTACCGCAGCTTGAGCCCCGTTCTTTCAGCTTCAATTCACCCTATGGCGCTTGCCCCGCCTGTAATGGTTTGGGCTCAAAATACGATTTCGATCCCGCCAAGGTGATTGTGGATTGGTCACGGCCGCTTTTCGAAGGCGGATTGGGACCGGGCTCAGGTTCCGTCTATCTGAAGCGCACTTTGGAGATCGCGGCCGTCGCGCATGGCTTCGATCTCGCCAAGCCCTTCGAAAAATTGACGCGGCGCGAGCAAAACTTGATCCTTTATGGCCATCCCCCTACGCAAAGTCTCCTCGCAGGGAATGCGCCCAATGGAAATCAAGCGGCACCAACTTCACGCCTTCGGGAGAGAAAAAATGCCGGATTGCGATTCCCAGGGGTCTTCGGGATTCTAGAGGTAAATCTTGCCGAAACCAATTCCGACGGATATCGCGAATGGTTGACGCAATACATGTCTGCGGTTACCTGTGCCGTGTGCGGCGGAAGGCGCCTGCGGGCGGAAAGTCTGGCGGTCAAAGTGGGCGATCTCTCCATCTCGGATTTCACCGCCCTGGCTCTGAGCGATGCGCGCCCCACAGTCGATCGCGTTCGCCACGGGCTCACCCTGCGGCAACGCAAGGTCGCCGGCCGCCCCCTGGCGGAAATCGCCGAGCGGCTGGATTTTTTGCTCGCCGTAGGGCTGGGCTACCTCAGTCTGGACCGTTCTGCCGCCACGCTCTCGGGCGGCGAGTCGCAGCGCATTCGCCTGGCCACTCAGATCGGCTCCAGGCTTCGCGGCGTGCTCTATGTGCTCGACGAGCCCTCCATTGGACTGCACGCGCGCGACAATCATCGGCTGCTCACTTCGTTGGAGCAGCTTCGCAATCTCGGCAATACCGTACTGGTCGTGGAGCACGATGAGGAGACCATCCGGCGCGCCGATTTCGTCGTTGACCTGGGCCCGGGCGCCGGCAATTCCGGCGGCCATTTAGTCGCTCTGGGAACGCCCGCAGCCATCGCCGCCAGCGAACATTCTCTTACCGGTCGCTACCTTTCCGGAAAACTACAGATTCCTGTGCCGCACGCCCGGCGCACCCCCGGCGCCAAGGCGCTCTCGCTCCTGGGCTGCCAGGCCAATAACCTGAAGAACATCGACGTCAATTTCCCCCTCGGTTTGCTGATTGTCATTACCGGCGTTTCAGGTTCGGGAAAATCTACGCTGGTCAATGACATCCTCTATCGCGCCTTGGCTCAGAAGCTCTATCGCTCTATGGAGCGCCCAGGCGCATTCCGTGAAATCCGTGGCGCCGAGCACATCGACAAAGTCGTCGAAATTGATCAGGCCCCCATCGGCCGCTCCCCGCGATCCAATCCGGCTACCTATACCGGCGTCTTTGCGCCGATTCGTGAATTGTTCGCCATGCTGCCCGAATCGCGGGAGCGCGGTTATCGCCCCGGCCGCTTCAGCTTCAATGTCAAAGGCGGCCGTTGCGAAGCTTGCCAGGGCGACGGCCTCAAACGAATTGAAATGAATTTTCTCCCCGACGTTTACGTTACCTGCGATGTTTGTCGCGGCCGCCGCTACAACTCCGAAACCCTGGCCGTGCGCTACAAAAATTACTCCATCTCCGACCTGCTGGACATGCCCGTCGAGGAAGCCCTCAAAGTGCTCGAAAATATCCCGCAGGTCAGCCAGAAATTGCAAACCCTGGTCGATGTGGGACTCGGCTACGTCGAACTGGGCCAGTCTTCCACCACGCTTTCCGGCGGTGAGGCCCAGAGAATCAAGCTGGCCCGCGAGCTATCGCGCCGCCAAACCGGCCGGACACTCTATATTCTGGACGAGCCCACCACGGGCCTGCATTTCGACGATGTCAAGAAGCTCCTGCACGTCCTGACTCGTCTCGTGGATCTCGGCAACACAGTCCTCATCATCGAGCACCACCTGGACGTAATTAAGCAGGCCGATTGGATTATCGATCTCGGTCCCGAAGGCGGCGAAGCGGGAGGCCGCATCGTTGCTCAGGGCACGCCGGAACAGGTGGCCCGCAACAAAAAGTCCTACACGGGTCAGGCTCTCGCCCGGGTGCTGGATCTGAATGGTTTGGCAAAGCAGCCCGCCCCACCGGAAGTGGCCGCCGAACCGGCTGACGCAAATCGCCTCGATTCCGCGGCAAAGTAGTTAGGCGGGACCAATCGGCCGGTGAAAAACTTGCGCCGGAAGCGCGACTCCGTTTACAGTGCTATAGAGACGGGGATGCACCCCTCGCAGCGGGCCGATCATCCAACCACCATCATCCAACGAATTGTAAAGCCGAATGAACTCTCTTCCTCCTGATCACGTATCGGTGCCACACGAACGGCAGTCCGAAGGATTTGCGCCAACTCCGCCGCCCGGAGCCCGCGCGGCCGAACCTCCGCCCGAATTCACGGCTCGGCCGGAATTTGGGACGCAGTTGACGGCCGGCCAGCAGCGGGTTGACTCGCGCACCCCTTTCCGGTGGCTGGATTTGATTTATCTTCTGGCTTTTTATTCGGTCGCTGGCGGCGTGATCTTTTTCATTGTTGCCGCAGGCGCTCTCGTCTTTTTTGGGATCTCTCCATCACAGTTGAAAAACTCCACGGCCGCCTGGGCTTCCGTGCTGATCGTTAGCCAGGCCCTGCTCTCCGCCGCCACACTAGCCTTTCTTTATGTCGTGGTTCGAGGCCGCAGCGCCGCGCCCTTTTGGCAAACCATGGGTTGGCGCGGGTTCCGCAGCATGGCCTCGAGCGCCTCCGTTGTCCTGCGCTACATTTTCGGAGGCTTCACCTTGGCCGTCGTGGTGGGCTGGCTCGGAAATTTCGTCGGCCGCGAGTCCGGCATCCCCATGGAACAGCTTTTCCGCAGCCGGCAAAGCGTTTTGATGCTCATGGCACTGGGCATTTTGGTGGCCCCGGTAGTCGAAGAGACAATCTTCCGGGGCTGTATCTACCCGGTGATCGCCCGCAAATTTGGAATCACGACAGGCATTGTGGCCACCGGCGCGCTTTTCGGACTCGCGCATGCGCAGCAGCTCGGGGGCGCCTGGGGACAAATAGGCCTGCTCATCTGCGTCGGCATTGTCCTCACTTACGTGCGCGCCCGCGCCGGAACCGTCGCAGCAAGCTATCTCGTACACCTTGGCTATAACACCATTTTATTTGCCGGCTTTTTCATCGCTACGGGCGGCCTGCGCCATTTGCCTCCCACCTGAGTTCGCCGGCGCCCGTGGCAGATCTAGCCGCCTGTTGAGCGGAGTCCTCCATCCGTGCGCGTAGTGCAGCCCATCGAATGGACCCCGGCCGGCGTGGTCATGATTGACCAGCGCCGCCTGCCCGCCGAACTGGTGCGCCATACTTATACCGACTATCGCGAAGTCGCCGCGGCCATTCGCGACATGGTAATACGCGGTGCGCCGGCCATCGGCGTCGCCGCGGCCATGGGCATCGCGCTCGGCGTGCTGCGCTCGAAAGCTCAGTCCGTTGCCGAATTGCGCGCCGAATTTCCGCTGATCTGCGAAACAATCGCCCGCACCCGGCCCACCGCCGTCGATCTCTTTTGGGCCATCGACCGCATGAAACGCCGCTTCGAGGAGCTCGCCGCGAATCCGGACCTAAAAACGATCCGCGACGCCCTCGTTGCCGAGGCCCGCCGCGTTCATGAAGAAAAACGCGCCATTGATGAAGCCATCGGCCGCTTCGGCGCTGCGCTGATGCCCGAAAGCGGCCAAGTCATGACGCAATGCAATGCCGGCGCGCTGGCTACGGCTGGCATCGGCACGGCCCTCGGCGTCATTCGCATCGCCGTCGAACAGGGCCGAAAGCTGCGCGTCTTCGTTCCTGAGACGCGTCCTTATCTCCAGGGCGCCCGCCTGACGGCCTGGGAGCTTGCCGAAGGAGGCATTCCTCTCACGCTCATCACCGATAACATGGTGGGGCACTTCCTCAAGACGGGAAAAATCGGCGCTGTGGTCGTCGGTGCCGACCGCATCGCCGCCAATGGCGATACGGCAAACAAGATCGGAACGTATCAGATGGCCGTGCTCGCGCACGAAAATAGCGTCCCTTTCTACGTGGCCGCTCCGATTTCCACTCTGGATCTTTCCATTCCTTCCGGCGAAAGCATCCCCATCGAAGAACGGCCCGCGGAGGAGGTAACGCACATCCGTGGTATCCAGATTGCGCCCGAAGTCGAAGCGGCCAATCCCGCTTTCGACGTCACCCCGGCGCGCCTGATCACCGCGATTATCACCGAGCGCGGCGTGGCTTCGCCACCCTGCCGCGCGCCCGCGCGCTAAAACAAAAAGCCTGCGGCTTCGATCACTTATTCGGAGTCGGTTGCGTCGGCGGCTGATTCGAAGGTGTTCCCGGAACTTCCGTAGATTTCCCCAATTGGATGGTGGACCCGAATCGCTTGTAGTTCCTGTACCGCACCGTCATGCGCATGCGCACGTCGCCTTGACGGAAATGCAAAATATCGTCCGCGCGCGTGTAGGTAGGAAACCAGAACGTGCCTTCGATATTCTCCCGGTAAGTTACGAATCGCGGAAAAAGGTTCTGGTTATCGCCTTTAATGATATCGGGCACGGCCTTGCCGTCGGTTTTTACAACGGCAAAGTCGTGATCGTCCACCCAGATCGTCCCTTGAAAATAGCGCTGATCTTTTTCGATCCGGAAAACTGCACATCATATTTGGGCAAATCTTCCGTAGTCAGCACGAATGGCTGAATGTTCTCCAGGTCCTTCATATCTTCAGGGGAAAGTGTGAAATCCTGGAGGCTCGGCTGCGGTGCATAGGTAATCTCTTCATACCGCCTGCCCTGAGGCGTGAAGACGATATCGCTGCTGAGTCGGTATTCACCGCGGTTGGGCGCGAGATCTTCGACGAGCACCTCTTGCGTGTACGTGTAATTCTCTCGCGCGACCTTGAACTCGGATTCGTGCTGCGCGAATCTGCGGACCATCTCCTCCACGGGCACCGGCGTAGTTCCCTGGGCGCTCGCGCCCTGCCCTCCAGTGCCCGGCGAGCATTGCGCCCCCGTATAGGCCGGCGTCTGGCCGCGGTCCTTTTCCTTGCCGCGCTGCGGTCCCGCCGCTAATGCGGAAAAGCTCAGCAATAAAGCGACTGTTGCGTAGAGGACCTTGCGAATCCCCATGGTGTTATGCCTTCCTATCGACTTGTGTGAATAAGAACACCACGCGATGAACATGGTTGCTCGTCTCCGCTCCGAATATGTCGCCCAGTATATATCCCTTTGACCCCTCACCGTGCTTGGGCTCTCGTCGCCAATAACCAACAAATGGTCCCATATGCATAGCGCTCGTCTTGAAAATACGAATCTCGGAGCCGTTGCTCTGCATGCCAGCTCCGGAGCTGCAAACAGAAGTCGAGGCAGAGTCCGGCCACTGCTGATACGTTTTCGCTCCGGAATTTCCGCTGTGGACATTTTTCGTCCCCCCCGCCCGCTTCGCCTTGACAACTGCAAACGCGGTGTTACAATTTCCGAATCCGCAGTTGCCTGCCTGCCAGACAGGAGGCTTGCTCTTTGACAACTGAATGAGACGTGCCAGAACCCGTTCGGTTTATGAGTGAACCGAGCGACATTTTCAAAAGTTCGTTCTGAAATCTCACGTCCCGGCCTCCAGCCGGGATTTCGATTTTAGAACAACCAGCTTCAAACGAGAGTTTGATCCTGGCTCAGAGCGAACGCTGGCGGCGTGCTTAACACATGCAAGTCGAGTGCGCAGTCTGCTGTAGCAATACAGCAGGCCGGCGCACGGCGCACGGGTGCGTAACACGTGGGTAACCTGCCCTCCAAAGGGGGATAACCCGCCGAAAGGCGGGCTAATACCGCATGACATTCCGGTGGCTTCGGTCGCCGGAATCAAAGCTCGTAAGGGCGTTGGAGGAGGGGCCCGCGGCCGATTAGCTTGTTGGCGAGGTAATGGCTCACCAAGGCTTTGATCGGTAGCCGGTCTGAGAGGATGGCCGGCCACACTGGACACTGGAACTGAGACACGGTCCAGACTCCTACGGGAGGCAGCAGTGGGGAATCTTGCGCAATGGGCGAAAGCCTGACGCAGCGACGCCGCGTGGGGGATGAAGCTTCTCGGAGTGTAAACCCCTTTCGACCCGGACGAAACGCCCGCAAGGGCCTGACGGTACGGGTATAAGAAGCCCCGGCTAACTACGTGCCAGCAGCCGCGGTAAGACGTAGGGGGCCAGCGTTGCTCGGAATTACTGGGCGTAAAGGGTTCGTAGGCGGTGCGGTAAGTCGGAAGTGAAATCTCTGGGCTTAACCCAGAGGCTGCTTTCGAAACTGCTGTGCTAGAGTGCGGGAGAGGCGAGTGGAATTACAGGTGTAGCGGTGAAATGCGTAGATATCTGTAGGAACACCCGTGGCGAAGGCGGCTCGCTGGACCGCAACTGACGCTGAGGAACGAAAGCTAGGGGAGCAAACAGGATTAGATACCCTGGTAGTCCTAGCCCTAAACCATCAGGACTTGGGGTGGCCCGCGTTGGCGGGTCGTCCCGGAGCTAACGCGTTAAGTCCTGCGCCTGGGGAGTACGGTCGCAAGGCTGAAACTCAAAGGAATTGACGGGGGCCCGCACAAGCGGTGGAACATGTGGTTCAATTCGACGCAACGCGAAGAACCTTACCTGGGCTTGAAGTGCCGGTGACTAGCGGTGGAAACATCGCCTTCCCGCAAGGGACACCGGTAGAGGTGCTGCATGGCTGTCGTCAGCTCGTGCCGTGAGGTGTTGGGTTAAGTCCCGCAACGAGCGCAACCCCTACTCTTAGTTGCCACCCGCAAGGGGGAACTCTAAGAGGACTGCTCCGGATAACGGAGAGGAAGGTGGGGATGACGTCAAGTCAGCACGGCCTTTATGTCCAGGGCTACACACGTGTTACAATGCGCGGCACAAACCGTCGCGAACCCGCGAGGGGGAGCTAATCGGAAAAAACCGCGCTCAGTTCGGATTGCAGTCTGCAACTCGACTGCATGAAGCTGGAATCGCTAGTAATGGCGTATCAGAACGACGCCGTGAATACGTTCCCGGGCCTTGTACACACCGCCCGTCACATCACGAAAGTGGGTTGTACTAGAAGTCGCCATGCCAACCGCAAGGAAGCAAGCGCCCAAGGTATGATTCATGATTGGGGTGAAGTCGTAACAAGGTAGCCGTAGGAGAACCTGCGGCTGGATCACCTCCTTTCTAAAGACAACCGGCTCGCCTATCCTGTTTTTGCCAAACGAAACGTCCTGCTTCCGTGAAAAGGCTACCCACAGGATGCGCTTTTCACGGGAAACAAAGTCGCCTTCGCACGGCAATGAAGTGCAGCAGGTGCGGCAGCCCAAGAATCTTCCGCCTGAGTTACACAGGTGCAGTAGCGCTCGGTGTCCTCGGCAAGAGGAGCCCGACGCGTTAAAGAAGATTCACCCTCGATGCTTTAAAAACATCGAGGCCTCTTCGGCGCTCTCACGCGCCGAAGAAAAAGATGTCGTTCGGCAGCTCATGCTGACGGGTTCTGGTTCGTCTCATTCGGTTGCAGCAGCGCTCGGCGTCCCCGGCTCCGCGAAAAGGCTACCTTCCTTCGGCGAAAGTCTACCAACAGGATGAGCTTTCGCCGTGCAACAAAGTGGCGCTTTTCGCGGGTAAAAAAGTCGAGCCCGACGCGTTAAAGATGTCCCTCATCGCCCCTCACGGGGCTAAAAGTTCTCTTGTTCCGTCCGGGTTCTGGCAGGTCTCATTCAGGTGTCAATCCGCTGCTTCCCGCTCACTCTCTGCCGTTGTCATTCCGATCCCAGCGAGGCGCGCTGTTTGCGTCCCGGACGATTTCGCGGGAAATCTCTCCGTCGCTTTTGTTTCTATCGTTGTCATTCCGAGCGCAGCGAGGAATCCCTCAGCCGCCTTTCCACCTGGCTTTCCTTATTGCCTTCGCCGCCGTACACTCGCCGACGCGAAACGGTGAGCCCTCGATCGCAAAGAACGTATTTCGTCTACATCCTCGCCGGGAAGTCGGGCGTCCTGTACACCGGGATTACCAACCATCTCCCGCGCCGCGTCTCCGAACACAAAGAAAAGAGAATGCCCGCGGTCACACAGAAATACAGCGTTACCAAGCTCGTATGGTTCGAACTGTACGGAGCTGCTCTAAGTGCCATCGCCCGCGAGAAGCGAATCAAGTCATGGAGACGATCAAAGAAGATCGCGCTAATTGAGGCGAAAAATCCGAACTCGCTCGATCTGTCCGCATCCGTAACTTGAGCTTCGGCACCT
>WNGL01001839.1_pt1 | contig 25929 bp, 26 predicted proteins | sample 5400591 | NCBI WGS metagenome assembly WNGL01 (sample SAMN13153377, study PRJNA577476) | soil metagenome | isolation source: 80 cm soil or saprolite under Garry oak tree replicate 1 | place: USA:California | collected 2016-06-15 | reverse complement strand
CTGAAAATAGCTCGCCATAACTGTTGCTCAACGGAAACAAGGATGGAGGGTTTGCAATTTCCCAACGCCCAAAAGGTCTTCCAGGTCGAAGCATGGTCATTAATGGCAGCACTTCCGGGGTAAAATGCTCACCTCAGCGATGTGTCTCCTGCCAAAACGCCTCTTCATGAGAACCGATGGAATCAGAAGGTAAATGGGGGAAACGAAGAGGGCCAACTCCAGCGGCGTGCGCTCCTGGGCTCCTACATCCCCTTTAGACACTTCGGTGTTGCGACGGAAGGTCTTCCAGGCGAATTGAACCTCTTTCTCGTTCAGCCCAAGGGATCTTAATCCCTCTTCACCGATAGGAAAAAGAACCGCATGTTCGAATCCACTACGAGCTGAAGACGAAATCTCGCTTCCAACTATGTCAGGAACTTGTTCAGGCGAAAAAGCACGGCTCCGAAGGAAAGCGAGGTGCATGGCCGCCACAAGGATATTGGTCATGATTTTTGAAGCATTCTTTTGGTCGTCGTAGTAGGCACACCACTTCAGCAGCGAAATGTGAGTCTGATCTGAGCTTGTAGGCAGGTCCTGGGGCATTGCCTGAGATGCAATATCTTTAAAATTGTTAAGTAGCTTCACCCAGTCCTCCATGTGGTTCCAGAGCTATTTCAAATGAGTGAATCAGCGCTTGGGGATGGAACAGCGGAAAGTGCACACCTCTAAGGCTTTGTATGAATTCCCCGGCTGCCTTTTTTCAAAAACTGGTGCGTTTTGCACCTCAACTCCGTTGATATGGGCGATTACATCGGCAAGTCGATATGAAGACATTGCCGAGAGAAGTTGGCTCCAGCCTCGATGGTTGGTGTCTGCAAGATCTTGTGGGCATGCCATCAAACTAGATGGTCCTGGAGAGTCACTAAGCTGTAACTGCAAGATATTACGTTGGGAGATGATTGTCGAGCTGCGGCTAGTGAACAAGGCATCTTCAAATGTTTGGAGGCCCTCTAAAAACCGCTATAAGAAACGTTAAAAGAGTAAATAGGCTACATGAATAGATCCTGACCGCCATGTTGTCATTGGAATCCACCAAGCCATTGAGGGAATCTCGGTTTCTAATAGCGCCCGTACTCCAGGGAGACTTGGACAATACTGGTGACAAAATACGTTGAGAGACCATATCGGAGGTGAATGCCTGTGACGGAGTCTTGTGTGCAGGTGGTAATCCCGCGAAGAAAACAAGCGCAAATAATAAGTGTGGTCACTTTGCCGTTTCAATCTCCGCTGGCATCCGTACCGTACTAGGGCAAATTTGGATCAAAAATTGGGGACAAAGACATCCTTTTCGTGGCCAAAGAGTACATTTCGAATCTCCCTATCTGTTCGAATCCCATTACATGGGTTAGTACTTCTCAAAGTGAATGCAGTAAAGATTTCTCATATTGTTATTTCGACAAGCGAGAACTACGCTCATTCAAAACCTGCTTTCCTGCCCTTTTACATATATCGTCAACAGCTTTGAACCCCTTCTCGCCATTTTTAGACAATGCATGACCTGGCAGGCGACAACTATCCCCTTTTTTAAATAAGCAGCGAATTTTCCCCCACTTCAATACGATCTTATGCTAGGGGGAAAAGTCAGCCACACAAAACTGGGTATATGGCGGAGTCACTACTAGCCTTGACGTGTTGAGGATATTTATGCAGATCCAGAGCAGATGCTAGGCCGTCATCAAGCTCATTTAATGCATCAATGAGTAGTTGTTCAGAGCTATGGGGAGCGCCCCATTCAAGAATCAATTCTTCAAGGCCTTTCTTCTCCAATTTATTTTTGGAATAGAATTCGTTTGACAACCCAGTAGCTCGAGTCATCTCTTCGTTTCTGGTACTTGGCTAAGACCAGCTAAGTTGTTGAAGCTGCACAGATCTTATTAAAAGTAATCACCTTAGATGCCGAAGGGAATTGGGATGCTGAGGGCGATGTAGCAATATTCCCCTTATATGAAGGTGCCTCTTCATGGGCTGGGGACGTAAAAAATACATCATTTACTCTCTGACCCCCGCCTTCTTGATTATTCTGGGAGGTAATATTCTTGGTCCGCTTTCCTTTCTGCTTGGTTCTGAACTCAATACCCCTTTGATCATTGACGTCGTCCAACTTGAGGATCTAGTTACCATCCATTAGTTCGAGCAGGTACCGTCAGATTTTATGTACCTTTTCAGGCTCTACAGGAATGGCCTCACCCCTGGTTTTGAATAACAATGTGATGTGAAATCCTGCAAATAAAAGGAAGGTACTGACTCTGCAAAGTACTCAGTCTTATTTTCAGGTGAAATTTTAAGATTCGAATGAGAGGCCGTGAGTTCTGGAGCCCCTTTCTTTCTCTTTTTGAATTCAGTTGGAGACGTGCTTCCATCTGGGGTTCTTTGCCTCTGAGATTCTTCAGCACTGAAACGAATAGCAACAAAACAAAATGAATCCAACCTTCGGAGTAGATTTAATTGGAGACGTCGTAAAGGATGGGCCTGCAAGAAGGTGTGAAACTCCTGAAAGCCGTGCATTCATTCCTCTTGTCCTAGGGCCACATACAAAATTATCTTGTGGCTCTGGTACTTCTTGCTTTCTTGGCCTTCCTCTTGGTCGCTTCGCATGGGTTTTCAGGGGTCGACTTATGTAAACCCCAGGTTTTACGCTTTGCAAAATCTTTAGCTGGTCGATAACGTTGTTTATCATCTTTTGTGCGAACTCGACCTCTGCGTAATGTGCGGTACGAATATGATCACAGATGACAAATTTGACGATCCTTTGAGCAGCTTCAATCAAGACCTCCTGATTCTTAAGGGCCCACTTCAGGAGAGCTAAAATGCCGAAAATCAGGTTTCAAGCCCAAATACCCGACAAAAGTTTACCTTTCCCCAAATCTTCTTCGCTGTATGCTGAGTATAGACTGTGTATTTCCTCGTGGTGCTCCCTTCGTTTTGACTTGGAATTCTGTTTTCCATGTATGAACCGAATGATCCACCTTTTCAAGAGTGGGTGAAAGAAGGTGCCTGTTTTTCGTGTTCCTTCTTCTTCAAAAGAAAGTAAAATATGTTCTCGAAGTCTCCATATGAAGTGAATATTGCACCACAATCGAATGTCTTGGCGCGCGGTGGCCGTGGAGGAGAAGGATTCTGCCATACAAGACAATTCCTGTATTGTTAAGAGCATAAGTGGCGCAATGTAATTTTCGGGTAACAAGAACTTCTTATCATCCACAGAAACCTCCAAATACGTTGGCGAGTCAGGGGCTCCGCCAGTGACGGGGCGGGCAAGCCATTTGGTTTTCGATGGAAGTTCAACGAAGGTGGTGTATTTATCGGGATTATCTATCCACCATTCATCTTCGATGTTGTCAAAATCTGGCATTTTATGGATGAGAGGAAAGACGCCCTGAAAGACTTGGGTCACGTTAGTTCAAACAGAATTCCAAATGTAGAAATAAATGGTCACACAATTAGTGCGGAGTTTGTAAATTGCGCTTTCAACGGTCCAACTTCCTTCTAAATCTTTTTGCTATAAAATAATTCGGCAACTATGCCGAATTTATAGCCACACCAGATTCAAAGGATAGAAAGTAATTATGGCTTTAATCCCCGCTCTAAAGGCAAGAGAATTCATGATTGACTGGCAAACGAGTGGCAGATTACAAGTTCGATATAGGGTACAGTTTCTGCTTCCCTTGATGGTGCCAACGGAGCTTCATTTCATATAGTTCAAGCACCATCATCCTCCGGAGCTTTTCAACTTCAGTGCTGCTCCAGTCGGGAATCACACCGCCAAAGTATTGAATTTTCATAAACTGGCTGCAAAAAACCCCACAGTCGTGTCCATTTTGTTGCTGAGGAGTGGTAGGATTGAATTTGGTTGACCAAGTTTCTGGCAATTCCAATGCCTTCTTTATCTTCTATCAAATAAATCGTCAGTAGAACCTATTTTATCAGCAATATCCTCACCTCAACTATTTTCCTCTGCCCACCACCTGTGTAGCATGAATAGCTATCGAGGACTTCCATTTCTTGCTCGTTGGGGAAAAGGATAACAGTAAGCCAATGTTCACGATTCCAATTTACTGGAAATATGATCTTTCGAAAGGAATTAATGACCTCCTGTATTCCACGGGAGTCCCTCTGCCCCGGTGACAGCTGTTTATCGAATCAGATTCATAAAAGAGAGGTGGAAAATCTGCTTTACATGTGCCTTTATTGTCTTGGGAGTGCCTCCTTCCATTATTACTTTCCAGAAATATGTCTTTAGGACGGTAATACCATCTCGGTTGTCCATCATTGACGTGTAGGCGTTGATTGTCTCGTCATTAAGCCACTGCTTCTCTAGCAGCCCTCTGTAGTCCGAATAACACACAGGGAACCCATTATAACTTCTAGAGATGGTCTTTGGAGATCCCACAGTGGGAATCAGGGCCCAGGTTTCCATTTCAGCTTCATGCGGTAGGATAAAAATGCCCTTGGCTTGGAATTCACGAGAGCCAGTAGCCTCGAGCATGCGGAATAGCTCCCAGGACCGCCTTGCACCTTTCCAACAAAAAAAGTGTTTTCCAACAACCTGGGCAAAGCAGCGAAGAAGGACTTCTTGGAATTTGCCCTTATCAATAATCTTCAAAAAAACTGCAGTAAGCATTAAAAGTCGGTAAGAATATGCATGAAAAATTTCCAATGAATCTGAAAACTCACCCTCGTCAAGGAGGTGAGTCGGATAATTAAACGTTTCAAACATTCTTCTCGCACCTTCATCATGTTCTAGTAGGCAAAGCGTTCTTCGAAGCCATGGATGAAGAAGGGGGGGGCATTCCGTAAGGCCATCTGAAGCATGGTTGAGGAAGCCATCCGTGACCTCCTTGCGAAGAAGTTTATGGTATGAGATGAGGACCCTTGTTGCTTCGTGCACGGGTGTGGACAAACATTCCCAAAAAGCGGTTATTGTATCAAAGACAGCTAGCTCTAGGAAGGCACGACGGGTGACCAGAAGCACCCGACTACTTTTGTAGTTCAGAATAGAGATCTTCTCTGGCGTGTCCAGAGAGAAAAACCAGGAGGTGTATTCTGGCTTAATATGGGATGTCTTGGCCTTCTCCCATAGATCTCCATCATGATCGAAGTTCATTGTTGGAAGCGGTATTGCACGTGATCACTTTTTGCGTTCCTGCAACATAGACCGGTGACCGGTCCGTATATGAAGACGTGCACTCCGACAGACTCCGTGCAACGTCGGTTTCTGCCTGTGATTCAGAATTAGGACGTCAGCTTGGTAAAACCAGAATATATATGCGACTTATACGCTGTCTGTAAGGTCAGTATTAGATGCTTCAAATAAAATGACATGTATCTTGTCATCGACAACATAAGAGAAGCCCTAATAGATCCATTATTTCCTCTATTAATTGCTTGAGTGGTTGACCTTTTTTCTAATCCGCGATGTATCCGCACTGCATTGGGATCGAGAATCCATGTTTTATTGGCACTGCCAAGCTCTTGGATGAAGCAGTTTGGCAGGGTCGAAGGCGTTTTGTTCAATTTCATAGTCCCTCAAAAGAATATGGAAAAAGCAGGCCAGAGCTACCTTGCGGCTTGGACTTTCAGGTCTATTTCCCACTTGCAGGCTATACAGGACAATTTTATAGAGATAAGGCCCCTAATGCTGAAGTAACCCTGGCAATTGAAGCAACGGATTGGAATGGGGCCTAATGGTCTTCGAGGCCTTGATTTACTGACAGCCTGCCTGTTAATCTTCCCCCTTTCTGTTGTAGTCAGGACAGCAGATAGGTAATCCAACACCATCGGCCTCTTCCAGGTGTCCATGTCGTTGAAATCATCAGTGCGCAGTGGATGCCGGAGCATTTCGAGAATAAGCTGACCGCTGATTTCCTGAAGCGAAAGGGAGCCAAATTTTTCGGTGAAGACGCTAACTATTGCGTGAAATGTGCTGCTATAAATAAGATGAGCAACGTCACATTCATTAGGGCGATAATTACACAGACTTATTGATATAGCTGCTTTGGGCGTCCCAATTTTCAGCAACCTCATCGACTGAGAAATACAGAGCATTGAAATGAATGTTTTCCTTCCTAGATATCTGTTTAGTAACAATTTCAATCTATTTGGAGAAATTAGCTCCTTTTTTCCTTGTACAGCAAGTAGACATACAAATTCATTTCCCCTCTCCCAACTTTTGCTGCCTTGAAAAATTATGAGAGCAAAAGAGTGGCGGAAACTCTCTACACTCCGTTGCCATGTTTGAATGGCATTTTTTCCTTGTTCATTAAATGGATACTGAACCACAGTTATCTGGATACATTTTCAATTTAAAGAATTACCAATGCGAGTTTATGTGAAGCCTACCAAACTATTGTGGTGAGCTAAATAATGATGGATAGCGCCAGACAACGCCGTATCTTGCCCTATTGTGTTCAAGATAAGAGTTGGAAATATTTCGACGGCTTCTTGAAGCTGATGAATGTCACAATTAATGATATTTTTCTACAAATAGCTGCATTAGCAGAAATATGCTGCAGTGAAATGAACAGACGGGGGTCAATCCCTGTGAAGAATGTGCGTGCAGGGGACAAAACCAAGTTATTGCTTGTCCATCAAATTCTGCTAAGCAACCGTTCCCTTCAGATCCAATACATATAGCAAATTTGCAGTTGGGGAAGCTGCACTCCTGGCAACGAGAAGCGACTTTACATGATGAACAAAACTGTCAAGTCGTGTGGATCAGAATTGAAGCGTCAAATAGCAGGAGGAAGAAACGCACGGCTTGAATTGTTTGACCAGCTTCTGTATCTCTGTCACAGGAATAATGTGGAGTTCGAATGCTCTTCCACTGAATAGGCAGGGGTCCTCGATTGGGAAGTGTTCCCACCCAGAACTCTTGCCTAACTTGACTCGCAACGTCTACTTGCCATGTTTGGGGACGCTCCACAACTCCGGTACTATCACAGTTGAAGCAGATGAGAGAGCCGGAAATGGGATCACAGTCAAGATAGTGGTCAAACCCACATCCAGAACAGCCCGCCAGGGAAAGACCCCATGGCTTCACCGGGCTTTTTAGTGATATATGGAAGATCGAAGGAAACGTCCTAGACCTTCCTCGGGTTTCTATTAAAATTACACCCGTACGGAAAGAGAGTGGGGGTGTTAAAAGAGAGCGCCTGATTGAGTCGAAGGCGGTATTCTTCTGGCCGGAGTGAAACCCCATCATGGCTTGAACTACGAATTCCGGAATGAAAGAAAGGAGGACGTCTATGTGCACCTTAGCGCTTGAAAAGCTGACTACCCACTTCACTAAACCTCTATAGCATTTATCAGATAAGATCCTCTGAAGGAAAGAACCATACACTACGCAGTAATGAGGGGTTCATATAGCCCCAAAAGGAGATGATGGTCAATGTGTCCAAGACTCAGAATCCCTGCCGGAGAGGCAACATTCTGGACGATCGGGATCAGAGAAAATTTGTATAACTGGAAAGGACCACCATTAGCTGGTTTGATCCTGAAAGTGAATAGACTTCGAACCCTATTTATAAGAACTAAAATCTGAGCTGATTCGTTCTGTTTTAGCCAGCCGTCAAGCTCTGGATGACAAGCATATTCGCAATCAGCATCAATCTCGAAAGTCATGAGCTGCAGCAGGTTCAGCTGATATAGTATAGCTAAGAATATCACGTACTAGATCACTATTATGCCGATAACAGCCCCGTAGGCGCTCTCTGATTAACTTCCAACAAAAGTGGTTCCTCTCAACCACATCTCCAACACATATCACTGCCAAAGGGCCGATACAATAGGAAACCACAGGACTACTTGTCTGCTCTCCTATCCTTTCAGGTAAGGAGGAATCCGGAAGTTGACAGGTTTTACACAGGCTGATGTCATAATTTCCTTCCTGGAAGGACGAAATGACTCGACGCCCAATGGCTTCAGTTTTGGAACACCGGCTACACAACTAAATGGTGGTGAGCTCATAGGGGGCAGAAGAGATTATAAATCTATACTTTATAGAGGAAGTCACTCTCCTGAGCGACGTACTTGTCTGAAAAAAGGGGGGATCACCATTCAGTCTGTTAATGGCATATATGTGACTTAGCGCACCGTCGTCATATTGAAAGAACACGGTATCATCCTTATTTGAAAAGGGACAAATCCCAAGGGTCGAATCTTTATCGTGGCCTTTAGAGTCTATGCATCTACTCGCAAGTTCTCGACCTTTTGAAAGATAATGCGCATACCTCCTATTTCAGTATGTGGGCTTCGCAAACCAATTGCCAGGTTCATCGCGCGTTGTATCGAGTGACCTACAGTCATGTCTAACAGTAATCAGTCAAAATCCCCGTTCAAAAATTGATGACAATACCTGTATTTACATCCCAGGCTTGAAAAAAGTTCTCATTTTGTCTGTCAAGTGGTCGAAAATTATCGTCAGGTTCAGGGGATTTGACGCCACATTCTTCTCGAATTAGAAGTGCATTCTTTAATATAGCGTCAGAAAATTTGTCTTGGAACAGCCCCCAGGGTTAGAAATTGGCATAGACACAAGTTGTTGACTCTGACCTGTCATAAGCTCTTCCTCTCCATACGTCTCTATCGCAATGCTCTTCTCTGAAGTGATAGGGCTATTCTGTGGTGATTCGGAGCTTCCAACACCGGTGATGAGTGAGATGTCCATATTCTGTCTCGGAGGACAGTAGGTTAGCCTTAGGCCCGATTCCCGGGTTTTCTGATGTCTACAAAAATTGCAAGTCCGACCATCTCAGAATCAGATGGACAATTTTTCGTGGGCTTAAATATTCATCTTAGTATAATTGAAGTGCCAGCAGCAGTTACTACAAGTGTGATAATTACCAATTCACAAGAAATAATGGGTTCAACAATCCGTTTTGTTGGTTTAAAGAATCACGTGATGTCAATTGTGGAGTCCACAACTGACATAATCATGATAATGTGACTTCAAATTCGTCTTATCACGTGACATACGTACAACTGTGCCGCGTGAAATTGTGCTAAAAGTCGTAGGAATTACCTATGGTCGAGCACCACAAGGACCAAATTCAATTCCAATCCCAAAAAGGTCTGAAGTCCCTTCTGTTTTTTCCCGATTGCTCGTTTTCATCTGAAATGCGATGCTGGAGTTTTGAAATCGCGTTCACCGCAAACTGCTGGCAATCCATTTGAACGTGGCACGTACTCTCAGGGAGTACAGAAGGTGAATTGGAGGTGATATCCACGTAAATGATCTCACAACCAAGTAAATTTTTTCTGAACATAGCGTCCTTGAATGTCTGGATTATCGATTTGATCCCCGGAATCTGTAGACTCGTGCCTCCGATGAGTAAAACATGGTTTTTATGGAGCGAACGGACGTCCTTCATGGCCAAATCTGCAATCTCTTCTGCCGCTGTGCAAGGCGAGTTGTAAAGAAGAATATTTGGCCGGAGCTGGCCAGGCGCTCTCAATCTCTTTCCCAGGGCATTATCTTGTTCGCGTCTCTGTATGCATTCCAGACAGTCTATCGACTCGCCGCGTTCGAGAAAGGACAGGTAATTCTCCAGCATGTACAAACAAGTACATTTGTCGCATTGCAATGTCGCAAGATTCCCATGAAGCAAGACACACTTGCGTGTCTTATCGGTTGCGAAGGTGTCGAAGCCAACTTTTGCTTCCAGACCGTCTATGTTCTGCGAGTATAGCCTTTTCAAAAGCCCACAGTCATCAAGCACCCGTAGTAGCCTGTGAAATTCCGTCGGTTTTGCTTGAATGGCTGCCTTTGCCATGTACGCAATATATTTACGATGTGCCTGACTGGACCGTCCAGTAATCTGAATCTAAACATTGAAACTAACCATGCAAGCGAAATGGAGTGTATCGTACCACTTGCCCATAGTCAAAGAGGTCCTTAACAGGAATGCCTTCAAAGGAGAGTCCATGCTGTCCATCAGGACCACGAAATGAGGAGATCCCAGCGGCAACAGAAATTCCTGCTCCTTTACAGACATCAAAATGAGAAAAAGAAACAACTATATGAGGAAAGGGGAGGTACCAACGATGACCGTAACGCTTGATGCTTTGAGAAGGATACCAATTGCACGATCACATTTGTCTTCCATGACTGAACAACAAAAGCCTTGCTTATGCTGACGAGAAGGTACAAATAAATATCTACTTTCATGTCACGTCATTTATGTATCTGGGGAGTCACCAGTCACCTCTAAAGTTCAAAAAATATCTTTGTAAGCCCTAAATTTAGATCTGGTGGCCCATTGCGTTTCAAAAGGTCCGGCAATGTATTCACATTTGAATGAAAGAACATGATAATGGTGAGCGGCTATAAGAAACCTCCACAAGTGGCACAACAGTACACCCTTTGTGCATACGAAACAAGTTGCTCTCGATCCAGTCTCCCTTCATCCTCCTTGTCGATTTTGAATAACTCCAACAATGCATTCCTCCAGCAATCCTCTTTCCAGTTTTCGCCTCCTGTAAATTCACGCCTCTTCTCTTTATCCCCCACAAGTTCCCGCCCCTTCGTCACAATCCGTATGTTCCCTGCTGTGAAATGACGCTCACCACCTCTGGCCGCTGGTTGATATGCCATTTGCAAAAGGATCTGAGGCAATTCCTCACAATTTTCTTCCATTCTGGCCTTCTCTATAAGAAAAGTTTGACTCTTTCCGTCAGCAACGATTAAGCAAGATGTATGGAACCAAAGTCGACAGGTATAGCAATACCGTTGTTCTTCTTGATCAGGATTCCAGCCCCGCAAGCAACCCTCCTTGCCACACCCAAGGGTGGAGTAGTGACCCTAACCATTTTCCAACATATTAGAAATAGATTTCAGTGGATAAATATTCACGTACCCTGAGGGTGAGTTGATGTTCGTCGAAACCTGATCGATAGAAGTATTCCGCGACATAGGTCTGAACCTCCAGTTTTGATCCTGAAGAACATTGCAGTGAATTCATATAGAGGAGTTCTCTAGATACTTACCACTTTCAAGACTACCTCTTGGGTCAACAGTTAATTCCACTATATCTGCGATGCCTGTATGATCTTTGAAAGAAGCCACTTCGTCATGTGTGCTGGAACATACCATGAATACATCCAATAAAATTTATATCTGTATCCAACGATGGGCAAAGCTCCATATCACCCATAGAATCTAGGGCACTGGATACGGTCTGCATTCACCATACAAAGGTAGGATTTATACTCACCGTCTCATGCAATCTGGAATATCCAGTTCTTTTTTTTCAAAAAGCTCTTCAATATCATGTTTGGACCAGAACCATTGGACCTCAATCAATGCTTCGGTCGAGAGATAGGCAGGTAGGGTTCGAATGCCTAATACGAGGCCCTTCCACAGCTCATGGCGGGTGGCATCTGGGTTAGATTTTGTGTCGTCATTGGAAAAATAGTACCTGTATTGAAATAATATAATACAGGAAAAATTAAGAGAAAGAAACATACGCATTGTTAACCTTGATTTTAACAGCTTTCCCTGACTACAGTTAGCAGCGTACGCCGTGATTGAAGTTATTGGAGGTACCTTCGTGAAGAACCTTATGCGCCGTCACAGGCTTTGCTAAGGGGTGGGTCCATACGCTTTTCAACCTTTTGTCCAGCCGTGTTGACATTGTGAATTTAGAAGAGCAGGAATTAAGTGGGTGACTCGTTCCCAAATAGGGTCATCATGCCGTAAAGGACTCTGCAGCTGCAGAGTCCTTTACGGCATGATGGCTAAATGATAACGTAATAAAAACGCACATCCAACTGAAAACTTTAACAGCTCATGCATGAAACTTCACCATATAGATGCGTGGCGAACTGCCGTTCACAGAGAATCTGTCGAAGCTATAAACGGACCTCATGTCAGCTTGCATGTACGTGTATAACGAACATTCCTGCAACTCATGCGAAGCCTTTTTTGTCACAGGACGAGCCAAAACGAAGCAATAGTATGGTTAGCAGGGAATTCATGGTAGGTAGAAGGATCACAACTTTCTGTAATACTAAAATAAACCTTAGGAATCTCAGGATGTAGGGTTAGATCAAGAAAATCCCACTGTCAGGTCGCTTGTAAGATGTGCTGAACGTAGTTTTTCGAAGTCTAACCTATTTCAAGACGGAACCCTATCTGGCCAAAGAAGTAGACGAAGGGAGCGATGCTCTATTAGTAAGATTTTGTCTATAAGTTCTATATTTACCGGGCTAAACTCCTCTCAAGGGCGATTCCTACCCACAATTACCTTCAGAAATAGAAGCGATTGAGGGTGTTAGATCAATGGTACGATCTTTGAAGATTGATAGATGAAAGCTGAATTCTCTCCAGAGTGATTCGTACCCACAACTATCGTCGGTGATTGAGGGCGTTGGATCAATGGTATGGTCTTTGAAGATTGATAAATGAAAGCTGAAAGCTGAATTCTCTCCAGAGTGATTCCTACCCACAACTTTCGTCGGCGAATGAGAGCGTCAGATCACTGGTACAATCTGTGAACGTTTATAAATGAAAGCTCATGGTATTCTCAAGAACGATTCCTATCCAAAACTACCATCAGAAATAGAAGGGGCTGAGAGCATCAGATTGCTGGTACGATCCATCCATCAACGTTTATAAATGAAGGCTGAACATTTATTCAAGAGTGAAAGTTATCCACATCTACCCTCAGAAAAAGAAGACATAGTCGGATGTTTGGTAAGACCTGGTGAATAGTGCTAAGCAGAGATAGCATTTTGATTACCAAGGTGCAGGCAGAGTTAAGAGACGGGACTCGTGATATCTCCTTCCAGTTGGTAAGTGCAGTTAGTTTGGAGCAATATGTCGCCCTTTTTCCCTGGCTTATGATTTTTTAGAGCACCGATCCCGGCATGTCTCAGAAAAGCAAGGTAAAAAATGAAATTTACACTAAAAGGGAAGTTTTTAAGTCTTCTTTAAACGTCTGTAGATTCGCCCTTGCGACGGACAAATTCCCAAATGGAAGCGCAGAGTGGGTCATGATTATCTTTTCCATTTTTTAAGTTCCTAACTTTGTACCCTATGCAAAGAGGCTAAACAAGGCCCGTAGTACGTCGGATCCATCCAGTGAAAATATGTCAAAATTATCCGAGTCCTACAAACCATCTATTACTACTCCCCAGCTGGAATTAGATGCTCAATCCGAAGGACTCCGATCGAATTTAAATGAACTACCCAACAGACGCGGCGTCTTTTATACGGGTACGTGGCTAATAGCCTAAGATATACGCTCGCTTTATGTAACAACTAGTGGACACCCTTGGAGATCCTTGCCACTGGGGCACAGCCTGGACTGGCCTAAAGAAAACCAGTATATCTTACTCGGCCACCCATCTGCTTCCAGTTCTTGACTTCTACTTTCTTTCGGAATACCTTCAAGCAAAGGAAAGCAACATCACCTCAACATCCCACTTTTATTACCTGGATCGTAAAAATGCTGCGCTTCTAGAATCAGGACGAAGTCCGTCTACATTTGCAGAGGAGGCTCAAAAAATTGCATACCCACCGTTGACCTTTCTCATTGTTGAACACCCAAGAATCTACGAAACTCCGTTCTTTATGATGTTCAATATCGCCAGACATGAAGCACTTCTCATTACTGTTGGTGGCAATCAAGAGCAACAGGTCGTTGAACAGCTGTGGTTTCAAAAACTATGGAGATCTGTCACTGATCTTTTTAAATGGCCGCATCGTAGCAGTCATCCGAATATTTTGTATGGAAATTGGATCGCAGTATGTCCCACGTTCCTCGATCAGAGTAGGTGATTGATAAAAATTATGGTAGAAACCCGAGGACCTTGGCCATCGCATGATTTCTTTCTTCCACGGCGCTCTCCTCCAAAAATGGGAATGGGCCAAAGATGGAACTGGAAAAATAATAGCGCCATCATTCCAGTGTAGCCTTGAGGTTTCCCAGAACTTTTTTTTCGGTACATTGCAGCGATGCAAGACATACAGCGATTACTGGAGACAGTTGCACAAGGGCCACAACACTTGGAGCCAAATAGACAATGAAGTTGAGGAAGAAGTGGAGATAGGCTTATTGAAAATTTCCTGGGTTCATCACGAGGCCGTCAGGCAGCTTAGGTTGCTTCAGTCATGTAGGTCCTGCAAAACTCACTCTTTAGGTCCATGCAGCAGAACGATAGTCGATATGCTTGAAGATGGAGCAGTTGATGACGATGAAGACTCCAGTGGAAGCCAGCATAATGATGCCCGGGAAAATATAATGGATTTTGTCGATAACACTAGACATCTGGACAGAAGTCCAAGCCCAGGAATACGGGAAGCCGAAGGAGGTTCCAAAGGTAGCGCTCCAGATGCGGAACATGAAGCAAACGAACTTGAAACGCCATTCGATGATAAATATGATGACTATGCTTCTGCACCCCTTCAAACCCAAGAAACCCGGAATGCCAACTCCACGACCTACGTATTTGACATTGATGGTGTTCCATTAGTCCCAAATCCTTGGTTCCACTGGAGGGATAGAGGGCGGAGGCTACCCCACAAGAGATTTTTCCGGACTATTCATACCGAGCAACCGAAAAAAAACCTGAACCGCAGCCTCCGTTTTTCAAAATTCTCGAAACGGCAAATGCGACCGCTTGGGCTTTCTACTGATTCTCGTGGATTTTCTGCTGCTGAACTCCTGGATCAGGCTGGCAGGAGCCCAGGAAGCAATCAAAGCAAACGGGCGCTTATCGTCGGCCAAGAGCAGCAGAACGATGCACACCTTTTTATTCTCGACCTCGAAAAAGATTGCGTCTTGGTCACTGCAGAAGATATCAACATATCCGTCGATATCGATAGTCTAATATGGGTTACGTCAGCCTCAGGATTCCAGGCTGCTGCACTTAATGTGCATCTGTCGCCCTTAATGTCTACTCGGGCTGCAATTTCCACGAATAATTTCGTCCAAGTAGCACTTATGGATGCACCACAGGACGAGGACGAACTTCGCAAACCCCAACTTCGTGGTTCCAACTATGTCCCACTGAGCCAAATACCTCACATAGAATTTGGATATTCTGGATCGGGAGAGAGAAGGATAAATTTCATCATATTTTTCCCGCGGATGGTCCACAAACCTCAAAAAGCCAAGCGTTATGCAACCCTGCTTCCATACTGTTTGCAGGACTTGTGGTTTGACAGAGTTATCATCCCAGCCTGCAATAAAATTCTGACGACTTATCCTGGACTCTCCGAATACCTTCCCCCATCGCTACAGGACGTGAGGAGGCGTCTGGGTTATAAGCTTAAATCCATCTTTATTCATGAGCCCAATAAGGTTCTACAAGAAGTCGAAAAGCGGATCCGTGAAGGGGGCGAACTGCTTTCTTGCTTTGGTTCGTTCTTCGTGGTTGCGGACGGCCGTGGGATGAAGGTGGTCACAAAACAATGTGTTTCACAAGGGATTTCGTCCGGTGAGGCCCATCCTACATTCGAACAAATCAAAATCTCTTTTCCGGACCTTGATTGGGATAGAATGCTCGATAGAAGCCATGGTGAACTCTATCTTGACGTTGGGATATCCTATCACTCGAATACTCGAACGCCTTTAACAGGTCTCTGGAGAATTCCTTCACTCCGAACATCCTTTTCCAAAATGGACAGTCTTTCCCCAACGATTCATCCATTGGGCACCCTCGCTTTTTATGGTGGTATCAAAGCAGAAATGTCGGCTAAATCGAAAAAAAACCGACATATCATCAGTAGAATAAGCTATTGCCTAGCGTTCGAAACGATCAGATCACCTGGAAAGGAGGAGTACCTTTGCTCCGATAAAGACATAGTTGGACGCACTCAGAAGTTCTTGGACTCTGTTAAGAGCTGGTCAGAGCTTTTTCTATCTGCGCAATCACGATCTTATGGCGTTCGAGATGAGGTTAGAGGCTTGGCCTCAACTGTCATCGCCTTCTTGCCAGGTTCCATTGAAAAGGTACCCTTTATTTTTACTCTTGGGACATGAGGCTGAGCAGAAAAATTTAGGCAAGGTCTATTGTTCAAGATGACCCAATTCTTTGGATTAAGTCGTCAACGTTCTTTCGACTAGTCCAGCGCCGATTACTCGACTATAAAAGCCTCCATGACCACTGCTTTAATGCCCGTGTCCCGAATTACAGAATCATGTCCCTCGTCCTAGGACACCTGATGCGTCATGTGATTGTAACTCCTAGAGCCAAAGAGCTTGAACTCTTGGAGACAATGCGGGAATTACGCTTTCAAGAAATTATGAATACATTTGGCATTTTTTACATGGATATCTCCCCAATTGACCTCTCCTGCCTGCAGATACCGGCAAAGGATTCTCCAATTTTAGTTCAGAAATTCAAGAGTCCGCTTTGGCCAATAACCGCTTCCAAACCCAAGATTTCTCGGCTGGCACTTGTTAGAAGTCAGCTCTCACAACGATATCCTTGGGGAGATTCTCTTGGAATCAAGCTACTTCGAGAACTGATAAACGCGGAACCCAGGTTCTTCAGCCCTCCACAATTCTTAACGGAAGATGACATGAGGCATCCTGACTCTGCCACCATTTTCCGTCTCTTCTCTACGGATATTTGGAAGCTCGTGGGCAGCTCCTTTCATGGAATCCCTGATGGCACGAATGTAGTCGATCTCACCTCCGCAATGAAAGTATGGACGTTGGAGAGCCTAAAAGCTCGCTGTCACTACATCTCCTTACAGCCAACTTTTGACGAAATTGAGGTGGAGGGAAAGTTACCGCAAACTTCCTTCCTTGGTCGAAGATCTCACTACTTCCCCAATAAAAACGAGATAACAGCACATCCTTGTGCTGGGTTTTTGGCTTCGCAAACAAGCTACCTTTCAACTTACCACCGAGCACTAGCATTTGGAGGGAATGGCGATCACATGAAATTAAATGAAGACTTGGACGAAATCCTATCCCAATTGCAGTGCCTTCCTGGATCCAGTAGAGAGAGGGGGAGGCTTGTTATTTGGAGGGCTGGAAATGAAGGCCTTCAATTTGTCGTTAACTCTTCTCTATATCGCACGAAGCGGATAACAGCCAAGTCAAGTCGCTCCCAGCCAAGTCCTCGGGCGCAACTCACCCGAGCTATGCTGGAAAAAAAACTCAATCCCAGGTTGTGAGTCAAATTTTCACATTCTCTATGTTTATTCTAAGTTTGTTACAAGTGGAAGATTGAGAAGAAACCAAAATGTTAAGCATGCCAAGAAAGTCCAGGTTAAAAAGAGCCGTCGCCAAAAGCTTCATGCCAAGAAGGTCCAAGTTAAAAAGAGCCGTCGCCAAAAGCTTCATGCCAAGAAAGTCCAGGTTAAAAAGAGCCGTCGCCAAAAGCTTCGAGCACCATGGGAAAGCAGTGAAAGTTCATAACAAAGTGGAGGTAGTCCAAGTTTATATTATATTCTGCAAGGAACGACATGATAATACTATAGTACTATATTCTTCCTGAACATCGACAATAGAAATTTCTGTCTTTTTTTGTTTCACTTCACGTCCATGTGTTTTTTTATAATATTTTAGAAGGGATCAATCAGATGCAGTTATTTGTCAGTGCGACAACGGGAAAAAAGTACAGCATGGATGTCTTGGTCGTTTAAAAACCAGTTCCGGGACCAAGGTTCCCCTCGTGCTGGGCGTCCTGACCCCTCGTCCACCCCTCGTGACCTGTAGGCCATTTCCCCGAAACCCAGAAAATGAATGCAGGATTCCCACAACCGAAGGTTGAGGGTTCTAGATGCACAACTGACGTCACAGTTGGCAGGGAATCCGGAAATCTCGCTTTTCTCCTTATCCCTCGACTGTCCCACTCATATGAGGTCAGATTTGGCCGAAAATTCGACGTGTACACAATGTTCCCAGGGTGTACCTATTTTTGTACATCCAGGTCTGTGTACGCCCCTGGTCATTGCTGTAACACAACTGTAATGCCTACAACTTGGGGTGAACTTGGTTAGAAAGCGCAACTACTTGATTTACAACTTGTCCTGCAAATAAATATTTTCAACTGGCTTGGTAATTGTAGAAGTTCTCTTAATACCAATCAAATACGAACAGCTTTAAACCAGATAATCGCCTTCCAAAAGTAGTATTCGGTCTTCTCGGAGTTTGCAAAATCGCCATGTTAGTTGACAGGCTCACACGCAAAGCTGAGCGCCGACCAGATCTGGTCATAAAACCAACGTTGTACATATGACGTTGGCATGGGTCAAAATACCAAGTTCAATTTATGCAAAACCAAGTTGTCGACAAAATGGGACCAGGTTTGGGTCGTGAGACCCTGATTCTATAAATAATGTTGTGATTTAATTGCAGGTTCTGGGTACAAATGTATAGATATGTAGTACTACGAAATGCAAATCCCGTCCCACCCCACCTACTCATGCCGACTGTCTTCTTCTGCCTTGTCAATTGCTTTCACAATATCTCTTGTTCTCTTTATACACCCCGTCAGTCATGATCTTCCCGTTAACTTGTTAAGTAGAATGCGCGCTTTTTCACGACATCGACAAAACTGCATCAGTTGTAGAATTGCCTGTTATTGTCTCCTTCCTCAATAAGGCGGTCAGTACATTTTTATCCTTTGTTATTGACAGAGATGTCAGATTCGAGTTCTGCAATGAAGTTCCTGCCACCAGTGCAAGCGAAAGGAGCCATCAGCTGCCGGCACAAATAAGCGCCCACGCACCAGCAACTCAGGTCTTGCTCTAATTCATAATAATTACCCTAATATCTACAATGATTTTTTCGAATCACTTTGCGGCAACCCTACTACAATTTGACCCGCAGTTGTGGGCATTGTCGCTTGCGGCGGTCATTTAAAAGTTGGCTTGTCAGTAAATCAACTCTTATAGAGACATTGGCAAGATAATGTTCAACCCAAGCAGAAATCTAATAAATTTGTCTTAAAAAATACTTGATGTGCTTCTATCTAGCAAGCAATTCAGTCAGGAACGGGAGTCTTTCCCAACCCTCCCCTTTCCAAGTAGCCACTTTTGACGGCATGTTCCAATGTCCAGGCAAGGTCAACAAATGCAGTCTGGAGTTGATTGTGGGAGTCATCGCAAGGGAAGAGGCCTGTATTTGTTGAATGGTCGAATTCATTAATGAAGTAGCAGACTTGGTCCCCCCTGCGGTATACCCCAACATCCATTCGGCAGAATATTCGAAGACAGGAGAACTGTTGAGAGTAGTACTCGGAGGCGAGGATATATTGGCCTAGCATCGAGAGCACATACTTTTCAAACTCGTCATTATGCTGCCAGTGGGGGATCCCACGTGCTTTGAGGTCATTGATGCCAGGGCGTTTGGTCAAGCCACTTGGATTCAGGTCGACACTGAGAAGGTTGAATTTTTTAGAAAATGGAACAGAAAATAAATAAAAGCAGGTACTTGATGAATGTCGTGGGTCTGACTTTCTGGATGGGTTCCACCTCCCATGTACCATCACTGTTACGGGACGTTACGAATGTATAGGTGACCATGCCATTGACAATTAATGCCCGAACCTCACCCACGCACTGGAGCTCTGGCACATATGGCTGCTCAAACCAGGTTGGAACGCCAAATGGAAGTCGGTGCCACACCTTTGCCTGCTCCAATGTCTCATTCCATTCACGTTTGGTGACTTTCGACCCCCTTGTGACAACGTGCATACCACAGTCACTGAATTCCCGCTTAAACACAGTTGCTCTCTTGCCAGACTTGACTTCCAAGACATCCTCCCAGGTGGGTTCCCCCTTGAATACCCCGACATTTGGCTGGTCATGACCCAATGAGATGGCAGCCAGACGCAGGAGCTCCACATTGCCCAGCTTTTTCCCCTGAGCCAGCGTCTGGACTGGGTTGGGGAAGACGGGCGTATGTGCAATCAGCTCCAACAGTGCTTCGAAGAGAACCCCCTGGTCTTCGGTCGCGATATCGCTCGTTTCCCTGCCAGTCATCAGCCAGAAAGAAGGTGGAAATCACTGGAGGATTTCGTACGCAAAGTTGGCAGTGTAGTCGACTCCACCCATGATCAGGTTGAACTCGTCCACCATTCTATCCCAAAGGCCACCTGGGCCTTTTCTCCTATCAGTGCAGGCGGCCGCAAAATTGGAGATGCTGATATATTCTACATCCCACCGCTTCTTCATTATAATGCTCAGGTATAACTGGCCGAATCTGTCAGTAATGCAAGTAAGCATATGAAGCAGATAAACCCTTACCCAGTCATGGTAGGCCAGCATCAAGGACGATTGCCTACGCTTGTCCGATGATGGCACCTTCCTCGTATTCTCCAGACACATTGCCCTTGGCTCTGCAGCAAGGATGGGGTCAAAGTCCGCCTTGGCCGTTGGCCGTGACCGAAAGTACGCCTCTGGCGAGCCAACTTCCTGAGCTCGGTGTTCCTGGCCGATGATGAAGAGGACCTTGAGCTTGTTCTTCTGTTCAGAGTCGGCACGGCCAAACGACCGGATGAGGTCAGCACAGCCTGGAACAAGTCCACCAGGAATGTGTGGCCTGCCTCGACTGTCAAATCCAGTGTATTGATGAGAAAGAAGGTGCTGGGCGACCCTCTTGCGCATCTCTGAGGAGAGCTTCAGATCATCTTTCAACTGAGCTGCCAGCGCCTCCTCATCCTTTCCTTGAGTGGCCGTCGGAGGCGTGACTGGTGAAGCAGACTGAAGAAAAGTGTTGTACCAGGGCGGGCATGTGTCCCAGGGGTATGTGGTGCTGGTCGAGAAGTCTTTGGGCGAGCCGTCTGGAAAGATGGGTGGCTCACCGCTGAATTTCGTCAACCAGACCTTCTTATAGCGATCATGGATGGACAGTCGGGTTTGCTTTCCCTTGCCAACCCAGAGTCGATGGGCAAAGGCGACAAACTCGAGGTCAGTGGTGGCCCAGAAGTCTGGCCCGTGACAGGGGGGCTGACCTTGTTGACCGCACGTATGCAACTTCTTGTGCGAAGCAGCGCCCCCTCCATCGCTGCACAGACCCTCAAGTCAGCCAAAAATGGGAGGAGGTTTTAAAACCCACACATGATAGATGTGCACATTCGATAGAGCGGGAGCCAATCGAGATTTACTTTGTGGCGCAGTGTGGCAGGCGTGGCCACAAGTTCGAAAGCCTAGAGCGCAGGGCATTGCAATAAGTTACAGCCGTTTGCAGCAACCCAACATTCTTGCGCGTAATCACGTGGGGTTTCCCACGGCCAAATCAGAAGCGAGCATCATCAGAACCGGATCGAGCAAATGGACGGCACATGATGCTTCAATTTTAATCGGAGTCTAAATTAATTCTCTCACACCCCAACACACACCCACAAGAAAAGTTGAGACGGCTGTGATTAGTCTTCAGTTTTAAAATCGACACATAAATTCCGAATATAAATTTTTAATACAAATGTAGCATCGGTAGCAGGCTTGTTGATTTTAAAAAAAAGAGCAATGGGCATCATTTACAGCTCCATATAGCCCCATGCATCCCTCGGCCCATGGTATTCATCGGAGCTCCAGTCTGGAAAAAAAGGTCAATCATTGTGGATAAAGGAAAACTACGACGTACACGCGGATAGGTGCTGTACTTCTAGCTGCTCATCCTTCCTAACCCTCCACGATGGGGGATATTCGTCGACAGAGGGGTGAACCTCGGCCCAGTTGGTCTTCTCTGTAAATTCAGTCAGTGACATGTTAATTTCGAATGAGAGACAGCCAGCACTTACCTTGTCCACCAAAAACCCTCATAATTTTCATGAAGGGGTTACAGTACATCGGAGGGAGGTCGCAGTCCTCTATAAAACCTTCCAGCCCCGACCCCCGATACCAGCCTGGCCCCATGATTCGGTCGTCATCACACACCGCCCTCTGCTTGTCCTTTGGTTTCGTTTCTGGTTTGCTCAAGTGGCCATAGTCCTCCATTCCATCTTCTTCTCCTCTTCCATCGCAGTCGTTAGCCAATCCGTCGGACGCAGCCTGCTCCTCAACCAACTCCCGATGCCTCCACCTTCGCTTTTCACCCAACTCGACTTCATCGTCCAATTCGTCCGAGGTCGGAAGACAGTCAGAATCCTTTGGATCATTGGGGTTGAACGCAAGCTTGGTACGTCTCCTCTTTCGTTTTGGCCTGAGTATTCGTATTACCTCGTCATCGCTCTCGTTTCCATGTTTTCGATAAGAAAAGTCACGTCCTCTCCCTGTCCAGACATCAACTCATGTCACTCTAATCAGCCCGAGAATTACTATGTCGGGTATACATGTTTGGCTCTTGATTCAATTTCCTGGCACAAGGGGGTTGTTGAGTCTCCATCGGCAGAATCAAAGCTTCTCAACTCACCTTGGTCGACACACGGGCTGTCATAGAGTTGAGATATATAAACTTCGTATGGAGCCCAGGAAAACAAAAAGAGTAAAAACGAGAAAGAAATTTGTAAAACAGTGCTTCACAGTGTGGATCACGTGATTGTATGTTCAATGCCGGGCCGGATATTCAAGGATCGCACGGTAGCGTGCCCGCGAGATGCCCGCTCGAAAATAATTGTCACTTTCGTGCGTGCGCCAGGCAAAAGGCGGTGGTGACGTTAACAATAATCGTCCAGAGTCATGGTTAAGCTTTTGTATAAGAAGTCCTAAGCAAATGAATGCAAAATACCAAAAAATATCCTAAGGAAGTGGCGCATGAGTACGGTAGTCAGGTCCTTTGATGAGGCAGATAAAGACCCCATCCCTCAATTTCTTTCCACTAAAACCCTAGCATGCCCACCCATCATGCTTGTTTTCTCCTTATACTTTGACTCCATGTGGGCTTCATTTGAGTAACACCTTCTGGATGGATTGTAGCATAAAAAATAGAACCTACCTCTCTTGCGTTTAGGTGGCCTGGGTTCATGGCGTTGGATCTCACTGCGTCGAGTAATTTTCTCTTCGAGCTTCCGAGGCGACAGATAGGGGGGACGTCAGGATAGTAGCTCCTTAAACGCGAGTATTGCCCCTGGGCATCATGGAGATCACCAATCAAATATATAATTGCTTACGAAGAGGCCTGCATTCCAACTGCATTTACACCGCGACTCATCATCATTCAACAATACAGGCCTCTATAATTTGATTTCGGAAATATATATAAACCACCCTTATATCGTGAGGCCATCCCCGGGAGAATGCGTTTTCACGGGGAATCAACTCTTATGGAGACGTTGCCAAGTAAGGAAAAAATTTCCCCGTATATTTTTTAAAAAAAAAAGGGAATCTTATTGTTGCAGTGACAATTTAAAATCTAATTTAATTTCGAAAATACATATAAATGGCTCTTATATAGTGAAGCCACCCACACGTCTGGAGGAATCTGGAAATATCTGTTCGAAGCCGCAGAGCGGGAAGGCAGTCGTCGGAGTGGCCGCAAAAAATGTCGCCCCTCCAGATTGTTTTCGGGAACTTTTGTTCAAAATTTTTATTATGATTCCCACATATCCTAAGACTTCTAGCTCTACCATGAATTCATTGCTGCAGGCTATTTCTGCTATTATCAGATGTCCTCTAAAATACTCCGAATGTCATACAGATTTCCCTGAAACGAACCCTCACTGGCAAGTCCCCACCAATACCGGTCAAAACCACACTGCTGACTTGAAATAAAGGTCATCAATCGACGTTCAAAAGAGAGCTCACCATTGTGCACCTCATATTGAATTAGATCTCGAAAGTTAGCTAACCACACCTGAAGCCGTAAAAAAATAACTTGCCATAGGATCAGAGATCATTGAGTTGTACCTGGGATGACGAGACTCAGATATAGCCACCATTGATAAGCCTCAACACACGTTGGGCAGTATTGCCAATGCCGAGGAACGCACAAAGCCCAAACCGAGCCAGTAACAAATGTTACTGTTATGACATATCACCAATTTATTTGTTTTTCTAATTTTTTTGAGGCAATACCTTGCACATATAACTTCTTATCCAGGCTTTTTGTAGGCAGCAAGACCGTGAGAAATTTCGTGTTTTGCTGGGCATAATTACACGACGCGTCACGGCGGTGATTATCACGAACTTGGACATCTCTGTCCGCCCCGCCGTATCTCATCGACACACATGGTTACAATATTCAACAAGACGACTACGCCTGCCTTTCCTGCAAAGCTATGATCCGACACGACCAGCCAAGATGCGACCTAACAAATCCAGGACAAAACGGAATGGCCAGGACAACTATAACGCAACACAACACATGCAGGAGGGCTGAGACACGATGGGAAATAGGCAGAGGGGGTATAAGGTACACCCAATTTTTCAAAATGTTACACTTTTAGGCTCAAGATCTGTTGACAAATTGGCCAACCACACTTAACCCCATCCACTTGAGGAACCATAGTCGTACTGTAGAGTGTAGAGCTAGTATAAACGATAAGCAGCTGCCATGATACCCCAAGAGATTGGAACTTACAATGATATTTACATAGGGCAATTTTGGATTTTGTAATATACCTACGTACATGTACCGACTTTTTTCCGCAACCCCTGCCATGCAGTTATTCTTCGATCACGTCATGTCCATTGTCGACCCTACAACTGAGATAACGTGACTTCATCGTGATCACTTGATATATATATATATAAATAAAAAAGAGATCTACTTTCTTTCCTTCGTCCTTTGCCCGGCTATCTGGCCAATTTGGTTGCCCATCCACGATAGTCTACGATGAAATATTATTTTTAAAGTAGCGGAAATTCATGTTTGACGTATCGGTAGATCCCCATAAAATACTGCACGCCACATTATGGAATCATGCTGATAGTAGATCCCAGAAGATCGGGATTTTGGATAATCCTGATCAGTCCCGGTCAGTCCCGCCAGTCCCGTCCCACAGCCATCGCGTGACACATTCAAGTTTCGGTTCATTTTAAATAATACATTATCTATAAAAATAGCAAAAGAAGTACGGAAACGCACCTAAGATAGGTAGTTTTCGTGTGTTCAACAGCTGCCAAAAGGTGCCAAACGTTAGTCTTCGTGCCTGCCATGTGCGGAAGGCACCGACGTGTTTTCGTGCTCGCCGTGTGAGGAAAGACTAAAAACTACTTTTCAAGCTTCCCAGGTGGTCTTCGCACTCGCCGTGCCAGTGTATGGAAGCACAAAAACCTACTCATCGTGAATGGTTTTCGTGCTCAGGGCAATGTACCTAGTATGATTTTCTATTATAAATTTAGTTAAGTACTATCACCTTGCTGAAAGCATACATTCCCTTTGGGCCTTAATTACAAATCTTACGTAATTTTTGGGGCGGGTTTCTCCAGAGTTTCTCCGTCGCTATCAGCCGCTAGAGGGATGCTAGAGCTCCATTGCCACTACGTCTGCGAGAATCCACATGTCGTTTTTGAATTGTATTATTTTCAAATTAAAGGTTGACATATAATGTGTTGAAATATGTGGTCCCTCTAAAGGATTCTCTATCGACGGCTTCTCCATAACGGATATCAATGATAATAACGACAGAATCTCGCTTCCCAAATAACGCATGGAGTTCTTCAGCCCGAATCGCCATCTTCTGCCACTCTGTAAAAATAAAAGATTTTTAAAAGTTACGGTACAACTGTTGGTGTGGTATGCAAATTTCTGCTATAATGACTTACTTGGTTAATTAAATGATCATAAATTCTATCATAAATAAAGCGTAAGCTTGAAGCAAGGTTATGCCGACGACACATCGGCCCTTTATCACTATCTGTGCTGAAAACCCTGGACGGGAGGGTTTCGTCCTGGCCACTAATAACGGGATGTAACGTTAATGCCGATAGAGAAGGAACTCTTAGATTACATAAGGTCACACCCTAGCATACGGTACAGGCTATACTAAGCGTCAATTGTAAGATGCCTACACTACACACACAAAGTTATTCGGCCTGATTTACACCTG
>WNGL01001837.1_pt1 | contig 25949 bp, 22 predicted proteins | sample 5400591 | NCBI WGS metagenome assembly WNGL01 (sample SAMN13153377, study PRJNA577476) | soil metagenome | isolation source: 80 cm soil or saprolite under Garry oak tree replicate 1 | place: USA:California | collected 2016-06-15 | reverse complement strand
TCGCCAGCTCGGGATTGGCAAGCAACCCTGCTTGATCCGCCAGACGAAACAATTCAGCGAGATGCAGTGTCGACCGCGTGCTTTCCTGCCCGCCGACCATGGTGAAATGATCCTGATGGCCGTTGAGATAGGCCATGAAAACGATGCCGGTCTTGTAGAACCGGGTCGGCGCCTTGAAGATATGGCGCGATAGCGGCACCGTCGGTCCCAATACGTCGTGGAAGCCGGCCTCGTCGCCCGCCGCGAGCCGCGACAATGCGTAGGATGCCGCCGGCGCGATGGCATCGAAGATGCCGAGCAGCGCGTGAGAAAAGCCTTGGTCGTCGCCGGAGATCAGTTCGGCATAATTAAAGTCGTCGCCGGTATACATTTTTACATTCTTATCGAGCCGGCGGCGCATGTCGATCTCGCGCTGCTTGTCGAGCAGCGAGACCTTGACGCCATCGACCTTCGACGCGTTGGCGTTGATGACCCCGACCGCGACATCCATCGCCTGATCGAGGTTCGAGGTGCCCCAGTAATCCCTGAGCGCCGGATCGAACATGTCGCCGAGCCAGTGAATGATCACCGGCTCCGCTACCTGCGACAGCACGCGGTTGTAGACCTTGGCGTAGTCGTCCGCGTTGCGGCCGATTTTCGCCAGCGCGCGCGACGCCATCAGGATGATGCGCCCGCCCGCTTTTTCGACCGCCGCGATCTGCTCCTCATAGGCACGGATCACGTCGTCGATGGTCTTCGCATCCTGAGACTCCAGATGATCGGTGCCGGCGCCGGAAAACACCAGCGCGTTGCCCCTCGCCTTCGCTGCTTTGACCGAGCGCTGGATCAACTCCAGCGAGGTCGGCCAATTCAGCCCCATGCCGCGCTGCGCGGTATCCATCGCCTCGGCGACGCCGAGGCCGAGATCCCAGACGTGCTCGCGAAAGGCAATCGTCCGGTCCCAGTCAACAGCCGAGGTGAGCCACGGATCGACATCGGCAAGCGGATCGGCCACCACATGGGCCGCGGAAAACGCCACGCGGTTCAGCGTGCCCTCGAGCTTCGAAGGAAACGTCCGCGACGCCGCGAGGCGATAGGTCTCGACCGAACGATCGGCGTTCGGCAATTTCAGCGACAGCGACGAGACGGGCAAAACCGGTTTGTTCATGGTCCTGATCCCCTACAGCTTGATCGGAGCGACATCGATCCAGCGCCGCTCACGCCAGCTCTGCAGCGCGCATTCCGCAAGCTGCACGCCCTTGGCGCCTTCCAGCAGCGTGTATTTGTACGGCGCGTCCTCGCAGACATGGCGAATGAACATTTCCCACTGCTCTTTGAAACCGTTGTCGTAGACGGTGTTCTCCGGCAGCGTCTGCCAGTCGGCATAGAAATCGTGGGTGCGCTTCTCGTCGGGATTCCACACCGGCCGCGGCGTCGCTTGCCGCGCCTGAATGACGCAATCGGAAAGCCCGGCCACTGCCGAGCCGTGGGTGCCATCGACCTGGAAGGTGACGAGATCGTCGCGATGGACCCGCGTCACCCAGGACATGTTGATGTGCGCGATCACACCGCCCTTGAGCCGGAAGGTTGCGTAGGCGGAATCGTCCGCTGTCGCCCTGTACTTCTTGCCCTTCTCGTCCCAGCGCTCCGGGATATCCGTGGTGCCGAGACAGCTGACGCTTTCGACCTCGCCAAAGAGATTATCGAGCACGTAGCGCCAGTGGCAGACCATGTCGAGAATGATGCCGCCGCCGTCTTCGCTGCGGTAATTCCATGACGGCCGCTGCGCCTCCTGCCAGTCGCCTTCGAACACCCAGTAGCCGAACTCGCCGCGCACCGAGAGCATGCGGCCGAAGAAGCCGGAATCGCGCAGGAACGCCAGTTTCTTCAGGCCCGGCAGGAACAGCTTGTCCTGCACGGTGCCGTGCTTGACGCCCTTGGCAATGGCGAACCGTAGCACCGCGACCGCCTCCTCGAGATTGGTCGCAATCGGCTTTTCGCAATAGACGTGCTTGCCGGCGTTGATCGCCTTGGTCAGCAGCGATGGACGCGCCTGCGTGGTCGCGGCATCGAAGAAAATGCTGTCGCTCGGCTCGAGCAGCGCCTTGTCGAGGTCGGTGGTCCAGCGCTCGACATTGAACCGCCTGGCGAGACCCTCGACCTTGTCGGAGTCGCGGCCCACCAGGATCGGATCCGGCATCATGCGGTCGCCATTGCCCAGCAGCACGCCGCCGGAATCTCTGATGGCGATGATCGAGCGGATCAGATGCTGGTTCAGCCCCATGCGGCCGGTGACACCGTTCATGATCACGCCGAGGCGTTGCGTCGTCATATTGATTGCTCCTGCAGGCTTTTTGCTTTTGGTTGTTGAAGCGGCGACAACGCCGTCCAGTCGGGATGAACGGATGTGGCAAAACCCGGCGTTGCCAGCGATCCCGTCACGAGGTCGCCGTCGTGAATCGACAGCCGGATATTGTTCCCGTCGCTGACGTAGAGATCGGGATGAGCGGCGAGAAAGGCCTGCGCCTCGGCAGCGGGCGTGTCGCCAAAGCCATCGACATAATGGTGGCCGTTGCGCTCGGCATGGGTGACGCCGATCAATGCGCCAAGCGCGAGGTCCTGCTGCACGGCGAGACCGGCCTGACAGGTCAGGTCCTCGCCCGTGACGAAGAACTTCTCGCCGCCCGCGCTCCACTTGGCCGCGCGCGTCGCGTTGACGACCGACTTGTAGATCCCCTTGCACGATTTGGAGGAAATCCCGCGATAGCCGAGCGCGCGCGCCACCGGGAATGCGTCGTAGCAATCGTCGGCTTCGTCGATGATAAAATCGAGGGCAGCGAGCGTGCCGAGCGGCGATTGCCTGAAGATGTCGCGCGGCATCGGCTGCTCGATGTACAGCAGCTTTGCCGCAATCGGCTTGAGTGCGCTATCACCGCCGAGCCTGTCGACCAGCGCGCCCAGCGCGGTGAGATCGGCATATTGCTCGTTGGCGTCCAGCGTGACGCTGTAGTCATATGACAGCGTGGCGAGTTCCTTTCCGATGCGGATCAGGCGTGCGGTATCGGCATCGGGACTGCCGTTAAGCTTGAGCTTGAAATAGCGAGCACTGCTATTCTCCTTGATATCGGCGACACCGCCTTTGCCGCCTTCGACTTGATCGTCGAGACCGACGGTATGCCGGATCGCGACACGCGGCAGCCGCCGGCATCGGGCGAGACATTGCGCAAGGTCATCCTCGCTTAAATCGGGCGACAGGCGCGCATCGATCCCGGCGATATTCCCCGCCATGCCCTCGAAAAAATTCACGCCAAGGCCACGCAGCAGCGCGTCCAGGATCGCCTTGTCGATTTCCGCCGGCCCGTAAACCGCAGCGAGCGGCGGGATATCGCACTTCGCGCAGGCCTCGACCTGCGCCGACATGCGCGAGGCGTGCAGGCCGAACGCGGTGTCGAAGCCCGCTCCGGCCAGATAGAGATCGCGCGCGATTCCGAGCGAGCGGCGCAATTCCTCGACGGTTTGCTCCGGCGCAAGTTGCGAACGCTTGTCGAACCATTTCGGCGCCATCAGCTCGGCGCTGGCACCCACCGACGTGGATTTGCCTTCGACCTCGATCTCCACACGCACGAATGCCTGGGCCGCGGCATTGATGACCACGGCGCCAAACCGGAACGGCTTGGTGAACGGCACTTGCCGCTCGAAAAATGAAATATCACGCACGGCGATACGTGGCGGCATGGCTTGCCTCAATCCAGCGCGCTTTGGGTGAAGAAGTGCTTGCGGATGCGCTGCACCAGTTCGGTGAAAACCGGATCCGCCATGGCGTCGAGCGAACGTGGGCGCGGCAGCGGCACGTCGTAGATCGCGGCGATTGAGCCTGGCCGCTCGGTCATGACCAGCACGCGATCGGCGAGGAACACCGCTTCGGGTATCGAGTGGGTAATCAGGAGCACGGTCTTGCCGGTTTCGCGCTGGATCCGCATCAGCTCGACATTCATGCGCTCGCGCGTCATGGCATCGAGCGCGCCGAACGGCTCGTCCATCAGCATGATCTTGGGGTCATGCACCAGCGCCCGGCAGATCGACGCCCGCTGTTGCATGCCGCCCGACAATTGCCAGGGCAGTTTCTTCTCAAAACCCTCGAGCCCGACCAGCTTCAACAGGTCCATCGCGCGCGGCAGATATTCGGAGCGCGGCAACCGCTTCATATCGATCGGCAGCATCACGTTGGCGAGAATGTTGCGCCATGGCAGCAGCAGCGAATTCTGAAACACGATCCCGACATTGCCGTGCGGTTTTGTCACCTGCTGGCCTTCGACAAAAATTTCGCCGGTCGAGGGCGCAAGCAGCCCGGATATCATCTTCAGGAGCGTGGACTTGCCGCAGCCGGACGGCCCGACCACGACAAAGAATTCGCCGGCGTTGATGTGGAAATCCAACGGACGCAACGACGGCACGTCGCCATCACGCGACCGATAGGTTTTCGACACGCCGGAGAGTTGAATTCCCGGCGTGCCGGCGGTGCGATCGGACACGAGGCGCAGATGCGCGCTCGTTTGATCAACGCCTGATGTTTTGGTCGTTGCTTTCATTAAACCAAATCCGTTCGAAAGCGGTGTTGAAGAACCGTCATTGCGAGGAGCAAAGCGACGAAGCAATCCAGACTTTGTTTCTGGCTTTCTGGATTGCTTCGCGGAGCCTGTCATCGGGCGCGCATTCGCGCGACCCGCTGGCTCGCAATGACGGGGGGCCTATTTCGGCAGATAGTCGTTGGTGTAGAACGCCTTCGGATTATCCTTGGCCTTGGCTTCGAGGCCGCCATACTCGACCATCAGATTGACCGTGTCGGTCATGTTCTGGTCGGTCACCTGGAACGGCCGCTTGCCCTTGGTCTCCGGCGTGCGATACAGCGGAACCGTCAGCTCGAACCCTTGCGTGAGCGTGTCGATCTTGCCGCCCTTCGGATTGGCGTCGAGGATCGATTGCGCCGCGGCTTTCGGGTCCTTCTCCGCGGCTTCAACGGCCTTGGTGGTCGCCGACATGAAGCGCTTCACCAGATCGGCGTTCGCCTTGACGTAGTCGGAGTTGGCGACCATGCCGGAAGAGACCATGTTGATGCCGTAGTCGGCGAACTTGATCGGGTAGACGTCCTTGCCGGTGGCGTCCTTGATCTTCATCGACTGGTCCATGACGTAGCCGAGCAGAAGATCCGCCTGCCCGTTGATCACGGCATTCAACTTGGTCTGGCCATCGCCGGCCACGGTGGTGAAGTCGCCTTCCTTCAGCCCGGTCTTCTTCAGAAACAGCGGCCAGATTTGCGTCATCGAATCCGCCGGCGTGATCGCCACGGTCTTGCCCTTGATGTCCTCGGGCTTCTTGATGTTCTTGTCGACAAAACCCATCGCGGACATCGGGCTGGTCTGCAGCAATACGCCGGTGGCGACCACAGGCGCGCCCTTGACGGCCGCGCGCATCATGGTCGGCACGTCGACGTATCCGAAGTCGGCGGTCTTGGCCGCAACCGCCTGGGTGGTCGCAGCCGAGCCGCGGCCTTCCTGAATTTCCAGATCGATATTTTCGGCGGCATAGATGCCCTTGGCCTTGCCGTAATAGAACGGCGCGTGCTCGCCATAGACGTACCAGTTCAGCATCAGCACCACCTTGTCCGCCGCCGCAGCCGGCGCCGCTGCCAGCGCCATCCCGATCATCACGCTCGAAAACGCCGCCAAAAATCGCATCATTTCATCCTCCGGTTTTTCATGTGTCACCGCAGCCCTTTGCTGGCCGCTTGTTCGCTTTCGCGGGCTCACGCCGCGAAAATAAGATCCTCGCGCTGGCTGACATGCCAGGGAATCACAAGACGCTCGATGCGGTCGACGATCCAGAACAGCACGACGCCGAGCAGCGCCAGGATCACCAGTGCCGCGAACATGGTCGGCAGGTCGAAGGTTCCGATCGAGCGCTGCAGCACGTAGCCGATGCCGGAATTGGAACCGACGAATTCGCCGACCACCGCGCCGACCACGGCCAGCGTCACCGAGACTTTCAAACCGGAGAAGATCGCCGGCATCGCATGCGGCAGGTTGACGGCGCAGAACACATGGAATCGGCTACCCTGCATCGCGCGCGCCAGGTCGACCATGTCGGGATCGACCGACTTGAACCCCTGCACGGCGGAAACCACCACCGGAAAAAATCCCAGCAGGAAAGCCGAGATCACTTTCGGGATGATGCCAAAGCCGAACCACACCACGAACAGCGGCGCGATCGCGATTTTCGGCACCGACTGCGAGAACACCAGCAGCGGATAGACGTAGCTTTCCACCGTCTTCGAGCCCGCGATCAGCATCGCCACGGGAATCCCGAACATCGCCGACAGCAGGAAGCCGCAGATCGTGGCGTAAGTGGTGGGCCACGCCTGCCGCAGCAGTTCCGGCCAATCATGCCACAGCACCACGACGACATCGCCCGGCGCCGGTATTTGATAGGGCGGAATCCGGAACAAGCGGATGGTCAGATCCCAGGCCACCACGATGAAGATCAGGAACAAAAACGGCCGGATCCACGCCGCGTTCAGCGCCTTCGACACGCCTGTCGGGGCCCTCGGCTCGACCACGCTTCGCTCCCTCATTCACCGGCTTTTTCGGGTACAAATTAACCCGTTGGATAAATACTGTCTAGCGTTTTCCGGGCGGCAAAACTTCCTTCCAAAACCAATGTCGTCATTCCGGGGCGCGCGCCAGCGCGAACCTCAGATGTGCGATTGCACATCGGGGAATCTCGAGATTCCGGGTTCGATGCTTCGCATCGCCCCGGAATGACGGCCTAAGGGCCATGTGCCTCTTCGGTCCCGTATCATCCCACGCTGGTATGCGCCGGAGCAGGCAGTTTTGGCGTCTTCTTGCCGAAGGCGGCGGCGGATTTTCCGGTAAGGGCCGCCAATACCAGCGCGACCATATGGTCGAGGCGCTCGTCCTTGGCCTCTTTCTTCAGGAGGTCGCGGCCGAAAATCACGCTCAAGGTGGCGCTGTTCGACAGATAGAAAAAGCATAAGGCTGCGATCGAAATGTAGAGCTGCACCGGATCGACAGCCACCGGGAAGTCGCCTTTTTCGACGCCGCGCCTTACCACCGTGCGGATCATCTCGACGAACGGCGAATGCATCGACTTGACCTTGGTGGAGCGCTTGAGATGGCGCGCCCGCGCCAGATTTTCGGTATTGAGCAGCGCCAGGAATTCCGGATTGCGGATGAAGTAGTTCCAGGTGAAATCGATCAACCGCTCGATCGCCTCAGGCGGATCGAGATGTTCCAGATCGAGCCCGCGTTCCTCGACCCGTATCTTCTCATAGGCGCCTTCGAGCACCGCGAGATAGAGATCGTCCTTCTTGCCGACGTGATAATACAGCATGCGCTTGTTGGCGCCGGCCTTGGCCGCGATCCGGTCGACGCGCGCGCCGGCCAGGCCATGCGCTGCAAATTCCTGCTTCGCGGCCTCAAGGATGCGAAGCCGCATGCCCTCGGGATCGCGCTGCCATTTTAGAGTTCGCTTTGCTTTGGCCAAATTGGTCGCTCGATCAAGAGAGGTGTCGAATGTAGCACGCATGAGGCGAGTTGAGAATGAAGCACGCGCACTACTTCTACCCTCCCTGGAGGGGCAGGGAAGAAACGCCACTTCTCATGAGGCCCGCGCCGTCCGCTCCAGCAGCAGCGTGTGGATGCCGCAGGTGCCGTTCCGCACGCTCAGCACCCTGGTGCCCGGTTTGCGGCCGATGCGCACCTCCGATACATCGATGCCGGCCGCCACCAGCCGCGCATGCGTCGCGTCGATATCGGCGACGCGCCAGCTCAATCCCCACAATTTATCGTGGGCCTGGTCGGCTCCCGCGACCGGCCTGCGCACCACCTCGACGATGAGGTCGCCGCAACGGAAGAACATCAGCTGTCCCCATTCCTGATGCGAACGGTCGAGCGCCATATCGAGCCCGAGCCGCGCGCCGTAGAGCGCTGCGGCGCGCTCCGGATCCTGGCTCGAAACCACGACGTGATCGAGGGCCAGTATAGGCGCCGCCGCGGTCGCGGCCGAATGCGGGCGCTCCTGGGCCAACTCAAGGAAAAACATCCGGACGCCCCTCGTCATATCGGTCGCCGCACGGGTGCGTTTCCAGCTCAACGTCCCTCCCGAATCGGAATCGCGGCTCTCGACCTCGGCGATCGGGTCCGGCTTCAGCGCCAGACGATCGAGCCTGCGATGCATTTTCGCGATGTCGCCGACGCGGAAGCAAATGCTGGCGAGCCCCTCGCCCCAGATGTCGATCACGGAGCGGATGCGATCAGCCGTCGGCGAGGCGCCGGCCGGCGCCATCAGCTCGAGCGTCATGTTGTCGAGGGTGAAAAGCACGGTTTCGGCGCCGTCGCTCTGGCTTCGCCACGACGGTGCGCGCCCGAGCAGCAATTCATAGGCGGCCGCGCCGGCCTTGATATCCGCCAGCAACACGACGACGTGGTCCAGGCCGGTGATCGTCATCCGGGTAGTCCCCTGTATCGAGAACGACGCCTCGCCGCCATGCCGCGATTTCTGCGACGGAATTTATGGAAACAATCCCCGCGTGGTCTTCGCGGCACGGACCTTTTCCACACCGATCGCCATCGCCGCGGTGCGGTGCGAAATCTTGTCGGCATTCGAGCGCGCCACCATGTGATCGAAGGCGCGGTCGAGGATCTGATATTCGCGCCGCGTCACTTCCTCTTCTTCCCAGAATAGCTGCTGCAGATCCTGCACCCATTCGAAATAGCTGACCACGACGCCGCCGGAATTACAGAGGATGTCCGGTATCAGGAAAATTTCATCCTGACGTTTTTCCAGTATCAGATCCGCGTCCGGCGTGGTCGGGCCGTTGGCGCCTTCCGCCAATACCCGGCACTTCAGGTTTTCCGCGACCTGCGCGTCGATCACGCGCTCCATCGCCGCCGGCACCAGGACATCGCAGCGCAGCGTGAGAATTTCCGCGGGATCGAAGTGCAGTTCATTGGAAAATCCGGCGATGCTGCCGTACTCGTCGCAGTGCCGCATCAGCACCGGAATATCCAGGCCCTTCGCATCGTAAAGCGCGCCGGTATGATCGCTGACCGCGACCACCTTGAGACCGAACTGATGCAATTCGAGCGCGGCAAAGGAGCCCACATTGCCAAAGCCTTGAATCACGGCGGTGCCATTGTTGAGATCGATGGAGAGTTCTTTCATCACCCGCTTGGCGAGATGCGCAACGCCGCGCCCGGTCGCCTCGCGCCGACCCAACGTGCCGCCGGAGGAAACCGGCTTGCCGGTGACGATTTCAGTGACCGTGCGGCCCTGGTACATGGAATAGGTATCCATGAACCAGGCCATCACCTGCTCGTTGGTGCCCATGTCCGGCGCCATGACGTCGGTATGCGGCCCGACGAACGGAATCATTTCCTGCATGTAGCGCCGCGACAGCCCCTCCAGCTCGCGTTTGGAAATCGTCGCAAGATCGACCCGAACGCCCCCCTTGGCGCCGCCATAGGGCAAGCCGGCCAGCGCGCATTTCCAGCTCATCCAGATCGCAAGTGCTGCGACTTCGCCGATATCGACACTGGGCGCGAAACGCGTGCCGCCCTTGGTGGGACCGAGGGTGAGGTGATGCTGCACGCGATAGCCTTCGAACACCGCGATCGTGCCGTCGTCGCGATGGATCGGACAGGAGACGGTGATCGCCCGTTTCGGCAGCAGCAGGCGATCGCGTTCGTCCATCGGGATCGACAGATGATTGGCGATGACGCCGAACTGTTTCACCGCCATGTCGAATACCGGACCGGAATAGACGGTCATCGTCCCCCCTTTATCTCTCTGTATCTCTGTCAGGAACTCAGGAAACCGCCGGCCGTTGGAATCGGGGCGGCGCAATGGTAATTTGGGACTACGGTCGTAGTCCCGCCACATGGTTATCTCAAGCGGTTAAGGTGGTGGCTTTGCGAATAATTTTAGCGATTCTCTTGGGAGAAGCGGTGCTAGTGTGAGGTGCCGCCGGGACCACCCTCAATGCATGACGGATGACTTTATGCAGGCCCTCTTCATCGGACAAACCTATATCGACGTTACCTTCATTACCGACCACATGCCGACCGGCGACGAGAAACACGTGGCCTCGGCCTACGCCGTCTCGTTCGGTGGCAATGCCGTCACGGCGGCATTCTGCTGCGCCAAGCTTGGCGTCGTGCCGGACCTGATCGCGACCGTGGCCAACGACTGGCTGGGGCGGATGTTTCAGGACATGAGCGCGAAGTACGGAATCTCGATCCATCCGCGCAAGGTCAATTCCTCCTCGCTCTCGTTCATCATGCCGAAGGACGGCAAGCGGGCGATCGTGCGCTGTCGCGACGACGAGCATATCCACCCCTTCCCGCTTCTGAACCTCGGTGGCTGCCGCGCGCTGCATGTCGACGGTCACCAGCCGGATGCCGCGATCCACTATGCCAAGCTGTGCCGCGAAGACGGCATCTTGACTTCGCTCGACGGCGGCGGCCTGCGGACCAACACCCACGAACTGCTGGAATTCATCGACGTCGCCATCGTCGCCGAACGGCTGTGCGAGCAGATGGACCTGACGCCGGAAAAGATGCTGGATTATCTCAAGAGCCGGGGCTGCCGGGTCGGCGGCGTGACCCAGGGCGAAAGAGGCCTGCTCTGGTACGACGAAGCGGGGGCGGTTCGTACCCTGCCCGCGCTGCCGATCTCGCACGAGCGCGTGCTCGATACCAACGGTGCCGGTGATGTATTTCACGGCGCTTACGTGTTTTCGTATCTCAACAATCCCGGCAAAAGCTGGCACGACCATTTCGAATTTGCGCGCGCGGCCTCGACATACAAGATCCAACGCCTCGGCAACGAGGCCGGATTGCCGACGCTTGCCGACATCGAAAACGTCAAGCAAGAGTTTCAGATCGGGCGTAAGAAGGAATTTTGGGATTAGGCAATGGGCCGCGTTTTCGTTGCCGGAAGCATCAATATGGATGTGGTGGCGATGGCCGACCGGCATCCCCGCATCGGCGAGACGGTCGCTGGAACCGCGGTGCTTTACTTTCCCGGTGGCAAGGGCGCGAACCAGGCGGTCGCCGCAGCGAAACTGGGTGCCGCGACGACGCTGATCGGCCGACTCGGCAAGGATGCGTTCGGCGATGAGCTGAAGGCGTTCCTCGCCGCACAGCGAGTAGACCTGACCTTCGTGCAGGACACGGCCGAGGCGCACACCGGAACGGCCATCATCACCGTCGCCAATGCCGACAACACCATTGTCGTCATTCCCGGCGCGAATGCGCTGGTCCGTGCCGCCGATGTCGAGGCGCCCGTGCTCGCGAAGGGCAATATCGCCGTCAGCCAGTTCGAAATTCCCCTGCCCGCCATCAGCGCCTTCTTCAAACGCGCCCGTGCGGCCGGGGCGACGACAATCCTCAATCCGGCGCCTGCGATCGAATTCGGCCGCGAACTGCTCGATCTCGTCGATATTCTGATTCTCAATGAAACCGAGCTCGGCTTCCTGACCAAGACCGAGCTCCGCGACACCGACGACTATCCACGCTTCATCGAGGCGGCCCGATCCTTGCCGATCAGCAAGGACAAGATCATCTGCGTGACACTGGGCAAGCGTGGGATCGTGGCTCTCATTGACGGCCAACCGCACACCGACCTGGGACGCGCCGTCAAAGCCGTCGACACCACCGGCGCCGGCGATTGTTTTGTCGGCGCGGTCGCAGCATTGCTCGCTGACGGGCAGCCGGTTCGCAGCGCGTTTGGGTACGCCAATATTGCAGCTTCAATTTGCGTGCAGCGGATGGGCGCCGCGCCGTCGATGCCGACAGTGGCGGAAGTATCGGAGGCTCTATCCGCTCGTCGTCCCCCTGAATACCGGGCCCCATAGCCACCGGCGCCTGAGCGATAATGCACGGCGCATGGGTCCCGGCGTTCGCCGGGACGACGTTACTTCAGCATCCCCATGGTGCGCGGCAGCCACAGCGTCAGTTCGGGAACAAGGGTAATCGCGATTAGCGACATCAACAGTGGAATCAGCCACGGCAGAATCGCCATGGTGGTGCGCTCGATCGACAGCTTTGCAATTCTCGCCAACACGAACAGCACCATGCCGAGCGGCGGGTGCAACAGCCCGATCATCAGGTTGAGCGTCATCACCACGCCGAAATGAACGGGGTGGATGCCGACTTTGAGGATGATCGGCATCAGCACCGGAACCAGAATGCTGATCGAAGCGATCGGCTCAAGGAAGCAGCCCACGATCAGCAGCAGCACGTTGATCAGCAGCAGGATGATGTATTTGTTGTCGGTCAGTTGCAGCAGCGCCTCGGCGCCAGCTTCCGTCAGCCGCGTCGTCGTCAGCACCCAGCCGAACAATGAAGCCGCGGCCACGATCAAGAGCACTCCCGCCGTGGTCTCGATGGTGTCCATCGAGACCCTGTAAAACTGCTTTAGCGACAGCGAGCGGTACAGGAAGATACCGAGGATCAACGCCCAGGCGCAGGCCGCAATCGCGGCTTCCGTCGGCGTGAACCAGCCGAAGGTCATGCCGCCGATAATGATCGCCGGCGTCATCAGGGCCGGCAGCGCCGCAAGAAAGGTGCGGCCGAGTACGTTCCAGTGGAACGCCTGATCGCGACCCATGCCGTAACGACGCGCGCAATAACTCACATACAGCATCATGAAGATGGTCATGACGGCGCCGGGAATGAACCCGCCGAGAAACAGCGCGCCGATCGAGACATTGCCCATCATGCCGTAGATCACGAACGGCAGCGACGGCGGGATGATCGGACCGAGCGTGGCGGAGGCCGCGGTGACGCCCACCGAAAACTCGGTATCGTAGCCATGGTCCTGCATGGCCTTGATTTCGATGGTGCCAAGCCCCGCCGCGTCGGCGATTGCGGTGCCGGACATGCCTGCGAAAATCACCGACCCAAAGATGTTGACGTGCGCTAAGCCACCGCGCATCCAGCCGCAGGTTGCCACCGCGAAATCATAGATGCGGTTGGTGATCCCGGCCGAATTCATCAAATTGCCGGCGAGGATGAAAAACGGCACCGCCAGCAGCGGAAAGCTGTCGAGCCCGCCGGCCATCCGGTGCAGGATCACGAAATCCGGAATCCCGGCGATGAAATGCGTGTAGAGCAGCGACGAGAACGCCAGCGCGATGAACACGGGTATGCCGGCCAGCAGTGTTGCAAAGAAGACGAAAATCAGGATCGGCATCGGTCGGCCCAGCTCTCAATCGGCGTGAATTTGTTCGGTGACGTCGGGCGCCCGCCGCCAGCCCTCGCGCGCATTGCGCCAGACTACCTGGAGCTGGCGCGCCAGCATCATGAAGCAGCCGAGGCCGACGAGGCCGTAGACGATGCTCATCGGGAGTTCGAATACGGTCATGCGCTGCGAGTGCATGCGCTCGACGATCGTCACCGAGAAAAACGCCAGCAGGCCCATGAAGCCGAGCGTGATGAAATCGACCAGCGCCAGCAGCGCAGACCGCATCGGTCCGGGTCCCATCAGGTTCGACACCAGTTCGACCGCGATGTGCGCCTTCTTGCGTGTCACCACCGCGCCGCCGATGAACGCCAGCGACATCAGCCCGTAGCGCGCGATCTCCTCGGTCCAGGACAGACTGTCGTTCATGATGTAGCGCGTGAAGAACTGCAGGAAGACAATGATGGCCAGCGCCCAGAACAGCACGAAAGCGATCCAGTCCTCCGGATGATGCTCGATGATCACCTCCTCGTCCTTGGCGACGATCAGATGGACGTCGTCGGACGGAGCAGCGTTGGTGGATTTGGGATTGGTGTTCATGATGGAGAGTCCGTTTCGATCTCGCACAATTTTTGCGCCGTTGTCCCGGCGAACGCCGGGACTCATAACCCCCGGCGGCTATGTGACAGAAAGTTTCTGCCACACTGCGCAACAGAAACGACACGGCGTATGGGTCCCGGCGTTCGCCGGGACGACTCGTTGAAAGGCTGCCCTGCTATTTCAGCGCTTGCAATTCGTCGTACTGGGCCTGGCTCCAGCCGGCGCCGGCCGAAGCGTCGTTGTGCAGCGGGACCGCCGCCTTGCGGAATGCTTCGCGGTCGACCTGGACCACGGTCTTGCCGAGCTTGCGCAGCTCATCCGCGATCTTCTGCTCGGACTCACGAATTTGATCCGAAGATTTGGCGGCCGCCTGCACCAGTACCTCATCGAACACTTTCTTCTCGTCATCCGACAGCTTCGACCAGACATGCGAGCCGGTGATGGTGAGCAGCGACTCGATGATGTGGCCGGTCAGCATGACGTGGCTCTGCACCTCGTAGAACTTCTTCGCCATGATGGTCGGCAGCGGGTTTTCCTGACCGTCCACGGTGCCTTGCTGCAAGGCCAGGTACACTTCGGCGAAGGCGATTGGCGTGGCGTTGGCGCCGACCGATTTCGCCAGCATCAGATAGAGCGGCGCCGGCGGCACGCGCAGCTTCATGCCCTTCATGTCCTCGGGCTTCTTGATTTCCTTGTTGGCGGTCACCATGCGCTCGCCGTAGTAGGTGAGCGCGATAACCTTGTGCTTGGTCTTGTCCTCATAGCCTTTGGCGATGTCGCGGAATAGTTTGCTGTCGCGGTAGGCTTTCCAGTGGCTGAAGTCGCGCAGCATGAACGGCGCGCCGGAGATGGCGAGCGGCTTGTGAATCGAGCCGGCGAACGAGGTGCCGGTGTAGATCATGTCCACGGTGCCGAGGCCGAGCCCTTCATTGATCTGGTTCTCGTTGCCGAGCTGGGACGCCGGAAACACCTGGATCTCGTATTTGCCGCTGGTGCGCTTCTTGATCTCGTCGGCCGCCCACAGCGCCTGAGTATGGTACGGCTCGCTGATCTCGTAGACATGCGCCCATTTCAATTTGGTCTGGGCCGAGGCCGGTCCGGCGGTTGCCGCGGTAATGACAAATGCTGACAATACGAGACATCGTGTCCAGATGGACATGGTACCCTCCCCTCAAAATTATTGGCTGAGACCTCATTGATGGGCCTCGTGGCCGACAACGTCGCCGATATGATGGGTGGATGCAAGTGGCGGCAGAACCAACTTAAGTCAGGGCAGCCTTCAAATCGAAGCTGAGATCAGCCGCCTGTTCCGGCGCGATAGACCGGTTCATGCCCAGAATTTTCCGCCCGAACACGTGATCCGACCCACGATTGACCGACTCGACGCCGACGAGCTGCCCCGACTTGTAGCAGAATGCCGAGAACGATCCCTGCGCCGGATCGCCACGCACCACGACGCGGTCATATCCGGTGGTCAAGCCCGCGATCTGGAGTTTGTCGTCGCGCTGATCGCTCCAGAACCACGGCTGGCCATCGTAGGTCTTGGCATCGCCGGTCAGTCGCGCCGCCACGCAGCGCGCGTGGTCGGTGGCGTTCTGCACGGATTCAAGCCGCAGCGCCCCGCCGAAGCGGTGGCTTGCGAACAACGCGCAGTCGCCGATCGCCGAGATGTTCGGATCCGACGTCAGCAATTGCTCGTTGACGATAATCCCCGCCGCGACCGGCAGGCCGGCTTCGTCAGCCAGTTCGACATTGGGCAATACGCCGACGCCGACCACCACGAGGTCCGCCGGCACATGCCGGCCGTCGCTGAGGCTGACACCGGCGACATGGGTGCCGTCGCTTTCGATGCTGGTGGCCTGCACGCCGAGATGAATGCGAATACCCGCCGCGGTGTGCCGACTTTGAAAAAAATCCGAGATTTCCGCGGTCACCGCGCGCGCCATGACGCGCGCTCCGAGTTCGATCACATCCACCTCAAGCCCCTTGGCGCGCGCGGTGGCGGCGAATTCCAGGCCGATGAAGCCCGCACCGATCACGACGACACGTCGCGCCGACGCGATCCGCAGCCGCAATGCCTCGCTTTCATCGAGCGTTCGCAGATAACGCACGTCTTCGAGATTGGCGTTGGGGATGTCGAGCAGGCGATTGCGCGCGCCGGTGGCCAGCACCAGGTGCCCATAGTCGAGCGACGAGCCGGATGCGAGCAACAGCCGGCGCGCGGCGCGATCGATCGAGGCGGCGCGATCGGCGATCAACTCGATGTTCTGGTCGCGGTAAAATTTGTCGGGCCGGAACATCAGGCTATCCGCGCCGCCCGCGCCTTTCAGATAGGCCTTGGACAAGGGCGGGCGCTGATACGGCAGATGCGCCTCGTCGTTGATCAGGCGGATCGGCTCGCTATAGCCATGCTGGCGCAACGATGCCGCGAGCTGGAAACCCGCGTGGCCGGCGCCGGCGATGAGAACCGGTCCCTGCGTCATCGGGGCAACTCAGCTGCAAGCGCACGGGAATTACCCATGTTGTCTCCTGTCTCTGCCGATTTTGGCTTGCTCGCCTCGTCGTTTAAGCAGCGGCGCTCGTGGCCGCGTCCCGAACGATGGCGACACTATTTGACCTCAGGGTTCGAGGCGGCGCAAGAGCGTCCCTGCCCAGAGCGTCCCTGCCCAAGAGGAAGGTAAGGCCGCATTTTGCAGACTTGGCTGGGATTGTCACCTCTTCCCTTCTGCTATTTAAATGCCGGCCGACCTTGTCCTATTCGGAGGCTTCAAATGCCGGCACCCGATCATACCGCCACCGCTGCCACCGATCCGGCACTGCTCCGGATCGACGGCCCGATCGCCACCATCACGCTCAATCGGCCGGCCGCCTTCAACGCCATCGATCTTTCGATCGCGAAGAAGCTCGAACAGCTCAGCGCGGAGGTCGAAGCCTCGGACGATATCCGGGTGCTCGTGATTGAAGGCCAAGGCCGCGCGTTCTGCGCCGGCGGCGATCTGCAAACCATTAGCGCTGCTGCCGCTGCCGACACCGTCGCACCCGTGATTGGCGAGCTGCTGCATCATTACCACGCCTTCATCGCGACGCTGCGGCAGATGCCCAAGATCGTGCTGGCCAGCGTGCACGGTTCGGCCGCCGGTGCCGGCCTGTCGCTCGCCTTTGTCGCGGATCTCTGCATCGCCACCGAAGACGCCCGCTTCACGCCGGCCTATGCCAAGCTCGGCGTATCGCCTGACGGCGGCGGCACCGTCGGCGTGGTCGCGAGCGTCGGCGCGCGCCGCGCGCTACAGATATTTCTCGCCGAAGACAGCTTTTCGGCAAAGCAAGCCTATGACTGGGGTCTGGTCGCCAAGATCGTGCCGGCGGCAGAACTGAAAGCCGCGACCCGCGAACTGGCGCATCGCCTGGCGCAGAACACGCCGGCAGCACTGGCCGTCACCAAGGCGCTGATCCATCGCGCCCACGTGACCCCAGTCGAACAGCAGCTCGACGCCGAGCGAGACGCCATCATCGACTGCATGCACACGGAGGAATTCCGCGTCGCGGTGAAGAAGTTCACGAGCAAGAAGACGACGTGAAGCAGTTGGCGGCGCCGTCGCGTTCCTTTCTCTGTGTTCGCCACGGCGTCACCGACTGGAACCGGCGGGGGCAATTTCAGGGCCGCACCGACGGCCTCCTCACCATGAGGACTCCCGGGTCAATTCGGGCAAATATACCCCGTCCCTGCCGGGGACTTGAAGCAGCCGACCGATTCCGGGATCACCTGCTTCGGCAGCCACAGCACCACCTTCGGGAAATAGATCGTAAAGGTGATGGTCACCAGGAACACGAGGTAGATCGGCAGCGCCGCGCGCAGCGCTTTGGCAAAACTGACGCCGACGAATTTCGACGCCATCAGCAGCACCAGTCCGTAGGGCGGCGTGATCAATCCGAACGCCAATGTGGCGATCAACACCACGCCCATGTGCACGCCGTTGATGTCGCCGGCCTGCGTCAGCGCATTCACCAGCGGCATGAAGATGATGATGGTCGGCACCGGCTCGATGAAATCGCCGACCACGGTGAACAACAGCACCAAGAGCAGCATCATGATATGCGGATCGCTGCCGGCGATCGAGGTGATCCAGTCGGCGATGACGATGGCGCCGCGCAGATAGGCCAGCATCCAGCCGAAGGCATTGGCAGCGCCGATGGTGATCAACGGCAGCGAGAAAATCAGCCCGGCCAGGCAGAAATCATAGGGGATTCTCCGCAAGTGCCCGCGATTGAGCGCGGGGATCACCACCGCGATGATCCAGATCACCGCGACGACGCCGGCTTCCGTCGGCGTGAACCACCCGGTCAGAATGCCGCCGAGCAGGATCACGGGGATCATCAGCGGCAGCGCGGCATCTCCGGCGGCAAACACGACCTGGCGCAACGGCGCCCGCGACTTGCGCATGCCGGAGGGGCCGAAAAAATAGCAATAGATCATCAGGCCGAAGCCGATCATCATTCCCGGCACGACGCCGGCCATGAATAATCCCGCGATCGAAACATTGCCGACCGCGCCATAGACCACGGCGGTGATGCTCGGCGGCACCAGAGCCGCGATGGTGGAAGCCGACGCGATGATCGCGGCGATGAAAGCGGGACTGTAGCCCTCGTGCTTCATCGGGCCGCCCAGTGCGCGGCTCATGACCGCGACATCGGCGGTGGTCGATCCCGACATTTCCGAGAAGAACATGCTGAAGACGACGACCACCTGCGACAGCCCGCCCCGGATATGCCCGACCAGCGTCAGCGACAGATTGGCGATCCGCACCACGACATTCGCCGAACTCATGAGTTCGCCGACCAGCAGAAAAAACGGAATCGCCAGCAGCGCTTCGGAATCCATGCCGTCGAAAATCTTCTGGATGATCGCCGCAAGCGAGACGTCCGTGAGCAGCGCCCCGACGAAAACCCCCGCCATCAGCGAGAATGGCACGGGCACGCCGAGATAGCCGAAAAACAGGAAGCAGAACGACATCAGCGCCAGGATGACCGGCGCGCTCACAGGCCCACCCTCGGCTGGATGCTGGTATCGATCGCTGGAATATCCCGGTCTGCCTCCGGCGGCTCGGGATGATCGAATCCCCTGGTGATGCCGTTGACCAGTTGCTCGATCGTGAACAGGCCGATCAGCACCCCGGCCAGAGGTATCGCCGCATAGAGTGATGCGATCGGCGTACCCGACGGCAACCGGAAGCTGCCGAAGCCCCTGAGATAGTTGATGTAGCCGAACCAGATCAGGCAAAACGCAACGCCGAGAACCACGAGGCGGATGATGATCTCGACAATCAGCCGCGGCGTGCCGTGCAAGGCCTCGGAGATCGCGGTCAAATAGAGATGATCATTACGGCGGGTGGCGACCGCAGCGCCAATGAAAATCGCATAGATAAACAGTGTGGAGGTGACTTCCTGCAGCCACAGCCAGGGATGGCCGATGGTACGCGTGAAGATGTCGAACATCACGGACAGCGAGAAGCCGAAGCACAACACCCCGCAAAGCATCATCAGGATCATTTCGAGCCTGTCGAACGATCGCCATTTCAGGTGATGCTGCCGCTGCAGCACCAGTTTGTCCGCGATGGTCATTGGCAGGAATTCCTAAGGGCAGTCGCACATGCACGGAGCCCTCATCCTGAGGAGCAGCTTCCCGGCCGCGTCAAGGATGAGGAATGTATCGGCCTCGTGGTTCGAGATGCGCGCATAGAGCGCACTCCTCACCATGAGAGTCTAGTTGATCGCCCGGATCAGGGTCTTGATCTTGTCTGCGTGGGGGCCGAGATCCTTGGCGAGCTTGTCGAGATAGGGATCGGCGATTTTCTGAAAGCCTGCCTTGTCGACATCGGTGACGATCTTGACGCCCATCTTCTCAAGCTTCGCTGCCGCCGAACGCTCAAGCTCGAACGCGCGTTTGGGTTCCTGCACGCTGACATCTCTGGCCGCTGATGTGACCCACTGCTTCTGGTCGGCGCTGAGGCTTTGCCAGAGCTTGTCGCTGATCCACATGATCGCGTTGTTGGCTTCATGCTCGGTCATCGACAGTACCGGTGCCGCTTCGTAATGCTTGTTGATGAGATAGACGTTGACGGCGTTCTCGCCGAAATCCATCACGCCGGTCTGCAGCGAGGTATAGACGCTGCCGAACGGCATATGAACGGTCTGCGCGCCATAGGCGGCGAACATGGTGTCTTCGGTTGCGGTGGCCTGCACGCGAACCTTGTAGCCCTTGAGCTCGTCGACCTTGTGCACTTCCTTCTTGCCATACATGTGCCGGAAGCCCTGCGTGCCGAGCGCGATGGCATGAATGCCCTGCACCGTGTCGTCGATCATGTCGCGGATCGCTTCGAAGACTTTGGGGTCGCCGAGCGCCTTGATGTTGTGCTCGTCGGAGCGGAACAGGAAATGCAGCGACATCACGCCGGCTTGCGGCGAGATCGTCGAGGTATTGGCGGAGGAGACGATGGCGAAATCGATATCGCCGGATCGCACCAGTTGCAGAATTTGCGATTCCTGTCCGAGCTGTGCGCCGGGATACTGATCGACCAGCATGGTGCCCTTGCTCAATTCCTTCAGCTTGGCGGAAAATATATCGTAAGCGATGCTGTAGCCGGAATTGAGTTGCTGATCGTGCGCGAAGCGGTAATGCTTCACCTCCTGCGCACCTGCGCTCGCGGCGAAAACGATTGCCGCTGCAGCGATCGCCGCGGCGATTGTTTTTCCTGGATTGATCACCGTTTCCCCCTGCTTTGATTTCCTCAATCATCCCATCGGGGTAGCGGGATTGTCAATCACGCATCTAGTGGAGACCTAGTTGATCGCCCGGATCAGATTCTTGATCTTTTCGGCGTGCGGGCCGAGCTCCTTGGCGAGCTTGTCGAGATAAGGATCAGCAATTTTGGTAAAGCCGGACTTGTCGACATCGGTGACGACCTTCACGCCGATCGACTTCAGCTTGTCCTGCGATTGATGTTCGAGCTCGATTGCCTTGGCGGGCTGGTTCTTGTTGACCTCGTCGGCTGCCGCCTGCACCCATCCCTGCTGCTCCGGCGTCAGGCTGTTCCACAGCTTTTCGCTGACCCAGACGAGACTGTTATTGGCCTCGTGTTCGGTCATCGACAGCACCGGTGCCACTTCGTAGTGCTTGTTGGCGAGATAGACATTTACGCCATTTTCCGCGACATCGACGACGCCGGTCTGCAGCGACGTATAGACACTGCCGAACGGCATATGCACGATCTGCGCGCCATAGGCCGGAAACATGGTGTCCTCGGTGGGCGTCGCCTGCACCCGCACCTTGAGACCCTTCATGTCGCCGATGTTTTTGATCTCGCGCTTGGAGTACATGTTACGAAGGCCGAGCGTGGCAAGCGCGATCACGCGAGCGCCCTGCACGGTGCCCGCGATCATGGCCTTGACGGCCTTCGACACCTCGGGGTCCGCCATCGCCTTGACGAGGTGCGCTTCGGAGCGGAACAGGAAATGCATCGACATCACGCCGGCCTGCGGCGACAAGGTCGCGGCGTTCGCCGATGAGGAAATGCAGAACTCCACGTCGCCTGATTTCACCAGTTGCAGGACTTGAGGCTCCTGCCCCAGCTGCGCGCCGGGGTACTGGTCGATCAGCATGGTGCCTTTGCTCAGCTCCTTCAGCTTGTCGCTGAAGATATCGCCGAGGATTCCGTAGCCGGTCGGCTTCGGCTGATCGTAGGCGAAGCGATAATGCTTGACGTCTTGCGCGCCTGCAGTCGCGGCCATCACGATCGCGGATACGGCCACGACCGCACCGAGAATTCTCCTCAGGCTATCCATCGTCTCCCCCTTGGATGTTTTCTTTCATCATCCCATCGGGGTTGCTTGAATGTCAATCAAACATGGGGCGTAAAGGGACAACGCATCTGCGAGATGGAAGGCGGCATGATGAAATACCGCCGTCATTGCGAGGAGCGAAGCGACGAAGCAATCCAGTCTTCGCCGCTTCATGGATTGCTTCGCGGAGCCTGTCATCGGGCGGCGCTTGGCGCCGACCCGGTGGCTCGCAATGACGGGAAGCCGCGGGGCTACCGCTAGCTCAAACTACCCCTTCCCCTTGGCCCGCATGAAATCGAAATCGCAGCCTTCGTCGGCCTGCAGGATGGTCTCGTTGAACAGATGCGCGTAGCCGCGTCTGGCCCATTCCGGCGTCGCGACCGGCGCCAGCGCCGCGCGTCGCTTTTCAAGCTCGGCGGCGTCGACCAGGAGATCGATGCTTCGCTTGGCGACATCGAGCCGGATCATGTCGCCATTCTTCACCAGCGCCAGCGGACCGCCGACGGCGGATTCCGGCGTGATGTGCAGCACGATGGTACCGAACGCGGTGCCGCTCATCCGCGCATCCGAAATCCGCACCATGTCCTTGACGCCGGCACGCGCGAGCTTCATCGGGATCGGCAGGTAGCCCGCTTCCGGCATCCCCGGCGCACCCTTGGGACCGGCATTGCGCAGCACCAGCACATCGTCGGCGGTGACGTCGAGATCGGGGCTATCGACCCGCAGTGTCATGTCTTCCACGGAATCGAACACCACGGCGCGGCCGGTGTGCTGCAGCAATTTCGGGCTCGCCGCCGAATGCTTGATCACGGCGCCGCGCGGCGCGAGATTGCCATGCAGCACCGCCATCGCGCCTTCCGGCTTGATCGGACTTTTTCGCGCGCGGATGACATCCTGTCCCGGCACTTCCTCGGCGGCGGCGACGACGTCACGCAGCGTCGCGCCGGTGATGGTCTTGGCATCGAGGTCCAGGAGATCGCCGAGCTGCGCCATCAATTTCGGCACCCCCCCGGCATGATGGAAATGCTCCATGTAATGCGCGCCCGACGGCTTCAAATCGATCAGCACCGGCACTTCGCGGCCGAGCTTGTCAAAAGCTTCGAGATCGATGCGATGTTCGGTGCGGTTGGCGATCGCGGTCAGGTGAATAAGGCCGTTGGTCGATCCCCCGATCGCCTGCAGCACCACCTGCGCGTTGCGGAATGCCCCCGGCGTCAGCAGCTCGCTTGGGCGCGGTCCCTTCGCCATGGCCATCGCGGCGGCGACCTTGCCGCTGGCTTCCGCGGAACGAAAGCGCTCCGCATGCGGCGCCGGAATCGTAGCACTCATCGGCAGCGACAGGCCGAGCGTTTCGGTGATGCAGGCCATGGTGCTGGCGGTGCCCATCACCATGCAGGTTCCGACCGACGGCGCGAGCCGGCCGTTGACGGCATCGATCTCGACCTCGTCGATTTCGCCGGCGCGGAATTTTCCCCACAAGCGGCGGCAATCGGTGCAGGCCCCCAGCACCTCGCCCTTGTGATGCCCGACCACCATCGGCCCCACCGGAATAACGACAGTCGGCAGATCGGCGCTGACCGCGGCCATGATCTGCGCCGGCAAGGTTTTGTCGCAGCCGCCGATTACCACCACGGAGTCCATGGGCTGGGCGCGGATCATCTCCTCGGTGTCCATCGCCATCAGATTGCGCAGATACATCGAGGTCGGGAACGCAAAGCTTTCGGCGATCGAGATGGTCGGGAACACCATCGGCATCGCGCCCGCCAGCATCACGCCGCGCTTCACCGCTTCGATAATCTGCGGCACGTTGCCATGACAGGGATTGTAGTCGCTGTGGGTGTTGGTGATGCCGACGATGGGGCGGTTCAGCGCGTCGTCGGAATAGCCCATCGCCTTGATGAAGGCCTTGCGCAGGAACAGCGAGAATCCAGCGTCGCCATAACTCGTCAAACCCTTGCGCAGTCCGTCCGCCATCTTGCGTGTCCTTTATTCGCGGCGATCTTACGTCGGCGCCCTTCCAACCTGTAGTCGTCATTCCGGGGCGGGAGCGAAGCGAGCGAACCCGGAATGACGTCGTCCCATTAGCACACCACCATGACGCGATCAGCTATTTCCAGTCGACGATCTTGCTCGCATCGCCGTCGAACTCCATGCCGCAGAACGCCCCGCCCTGGTAGAAATCGCCGACCGGATCCGGCGGGAGCTTCGCCTGCTCGGCAAAGGCATGCTCGCGAAAATCCTCGGCGCGGCCGGTAGGCCGATAGCCGAGATCGTAGGCGCGGTGGTTGTCCCACCACCCGCGCTCGTTATGCGACGCGCCGTAGAAAATCTCGAAATGGATATCGGGATGATCGAGCCCGATTTGACAGAGCTGCACCAGGTCTTCCGGCTTGAGCCAGATCGACAGCCGGCGATGATCCAGCGGCTTGTCGCCGAAATTGCCGATCCGGATGCAGGTGACCTTAAGCCCGTGCTTGTCGGCATACAGCGCGCCGACCGCCTCGCCGAACACCTTGCTGACGCCGTAGCGGCTGTCGGGCCGCGCCGTTACGTCGGTTCCGATGTGGTGATGACGCGGATAAAAGCCCACCGCATGATTCGATGAAGCGAACACGATGCGCTTGACGCCCTTCTTGCGCGCGGCCTCGAACAGATTATAGCCGCCGATGATATTGGACTGCAGGATGTCATCCCAGGGGCCTTCGACCGAATAGCCGCCGAAATGCAGAATGCCGTCAACGCCCTCGCAGATCGCCTCGACCTGCGCCGGATCGGACAGCTCGGCCGCCTTGAACTTCTCATCGGCGCCGAGATCGGCGGGCGCCTTCAGATCGCTGAGAAGCAGGTCCGGATAGATCGGCGGCAACAGTTTTCGCAAAGCGGTGCCGATCCCGCCGGCAGCGCCGGTCATCAATATGCGTGGCATTTCATCCCTCGTGTTGCAGTTCGAAACCAGTATGGCGCGCTGGCAGCGGTGCGGCAAGTAATCACGCGCAACACAAATACCACCGTCATACCCCGCGAAGGCGGGGGATCCAGTAATCACTGAAGTCAACGTTTACTGGATCATCCGCCTTCGCGGATGATGACATCTGAAAAAGCCGACGTGCTTGCCGTTATGCAATGGCAATGATAGCAGACGAAGACTTGTGAGGAATTCAAAAACAACGAGTACAGCAAATGTCCGAAGCAACATCCGATTCCCCCGGCTGGCGGCCGGCGACGTATTATCCCGACCCGGCCATTCATGCGCTCGACCCGCGGTTCGAGAAATACTGGCTGAAACTGTCGGCGGTGGAGCGCCTGACCACCGGCTTGCGCTGGGCCGAGGGTCCGGTGTGGTTCGGCGATGGGCGCTATCTGTTGTGCAGCGATATTCCCAACAACCGCATCATCAAGTGGGAAGAAGAAACCGGCGCGGTGAGCATCTATCGCAAGCCCTCGAATTTCGCCAACGGCCATACCCGCGACCGCCAGGGCCGGCTCATCACCTGCGAGCATGGCGGGCGCCGCGTCACCCGCACCGAATATGACGGTTCGATCACCGTGCTGATGGACTCGTTCAACGGCAAGCGGCTGAATTCGCCGAACGATGTGGTGGTGAAATCCGATGGTTCGATCTGGTTCACCGATCCGGTGTTCGGCCTGCTCGGCAACTACGAAGGCTACAAGGCCGAACCCGAGCTCGACATGAACGTCTACCGGATCGACGGCGCGACCGGAAAGGCCAGCATTGTCGCCGAAGGCGTTCTCGGTCCGAACGGGCTGTGCTTTTCGCCGGATGAAAAGATTCTCTATGTCATCGAATCGCGCGGCGTGCCAACGCGCAAGATCCTCGCCTATGACGTATCGGCCGGCGGCGATGCCATCTCCAACAAGCGCATCTTCGTCGACGCAGGCCCCGGCACGCCCGACGGCATGCGTGCCGACATCGACGGCAACCTGTGGTGCGGCTGGGGCATGGGCGATCCCGAGCTGGACGGCGTCGTCGTCTATGCGCCCGACGGCGTATTGATCGGCCGCATCGCGCTGCCCGAGCGCTGCGCCAATCTGTGTTTCGGCGGATTGAAGCGCAACCGGCTGTTCATGGCCTCGAGCCAGTCGATCTACGCGCTGTATGTGAACACGCAGGGAGCGTTGGGGGGATAGTAGCGAAAGTACCTCAACGAGTCGTCCCGGCCAAGCGAAGCGCGAGCCGGGACCCATACGCCGTGTCCTATCGTTCGGGCACTGGAGTGGATACCTACCACAACAATCGACTCCGGTGGTTATGG
>WNGL01001836.1_pt1 | contig 25955 bp, 18 predicted proteins | sample 5400591 | NCBI WGS metagenome assembly WNGL01 (sample SAMN13153377, study PRJNA577476) | soil metagenome | isolation source: 80 cm soil or saprolite under Garry oak tree replicate 1 | place: USA:California | collected 2016-06-15 | reverse complement strand
CTCGCCCCAATTTCATGAAGGCTGCTCCTGTCCTGGCGGCGCTGGCCAGAGTGAGCAGGATGCAGCAGACGCTGATCCATACCGGTCAACATTACGACAGCAATATGTCCGACGTCTTCTTGCAGCAATTGGAGATGCCCCGGCCGGACGTGAATCTGGAGGTGGGGTCAGGCAGCCATGCGCTCGTCAGACGGCGGAGATCATGAGTCGCTTCGAGCCGGTGGTAACTGAACGCCGCCCGGACCTTGTCCTCGTCTACGGTGATATCAACTCCACTGTGGCTGCAGCGCTGGTGTGCTCCAAACTTCAGGTGCGAGTGGGACACGTAGAAGCTGGGCTGCGCTCTCGTGACCGCAGCATGCCCGAGGAAATTAACCGCATAATTACCGATCAACTCTCGGACTTGCTTTTTACCCCGTCCGAGGACGCCGACGAAAACTTGCGGCATGAAGGGATAGACGCTTCGAAAATTCATCGGGCCGGCAATGTGATGATCGATACCTTAGTCCGGCTGTTGCCGCAGAGCCTCAGGTACAAGCCGGACGATCTTCCCGCGCGATACGCCCTAGTCCCCTTCATCGCCCCTCCAATGTGGATGATCCTATTTGGCTGCGTGAGCTGTTCGTGGCGCTGGTGGAGTGTAGCCAGGATCTAGCAATATTCTTTCCAGTTCATCCCCGAACTCGTCAGCGTATATCAGAGCTTGACCTACAGACTGCCAATGGCCGGCTGTGCCTGATGGATCCAAAATCCTACCTGGAGTTTTTGGCCTTGCAGCAAGGAGCCACCGTGGTCATTACGGACTCGGGGGGAATGCAGGAAGAAACCAGTTTTCTCGGTGTTCCGTGTTTGACGTTGCGTGAGAACACGGAACGCCCCATCACTGTCAGCCAGGGGACGAACCGGCTGATCGGACGTGACCGCTCCCTCCTGAAAACTGAAATCCGACGCATCCTGGCTGGCGACACCAAGAAAGCATCATCCATTCCTCTCTGGGATGGCCACGCCGCCGATCGCATTGCGCAGGTCGATGGCAGTCCGGACATTTTGCTGCATTCCATTGCTCGGTTCTTCAAGTTCCTTCCGGGTGAGCAGAAGCATGCATTCTTGTCGCAGGTTTCTCAGCGGACTTCATGAATACGATCCGATCCAAACATCCCCGTCTGCGGCTTCCTCCCGAATCTTACGAGCAGCTCTGTCGGGCAGTGCTGCAAAGGGATGGATGGAGATGCCAATCCTGCGGCAGCTTTACTAATCTTCAAATTCATCACAAAGAATTCCGCAGCCGATCAGGGGATGATTCCGAGGACAACCTGATCACGTTGTGCTCAGTCTGTCATGGATGTCTGCACCGCAGTAGATGAAACTAACTGCTCCAAGTGTAGAGTATCGGGTCGGAAGTGATTCCCGCTGTTCCCGTGCACGAATGGCGATCGCCCAGGTCCGCGGACACGCCACAGCTCGGATAGCTACATCGGTGTCCGGCTGTTCAGATAATCATCCTCTTCAAATACGCGAAAACATTGGCTCCCGATGAATCACCAGCATCAGGAAATCCTCGCCATTTTAGTCATCAGACGGACCCATCTCTCAGTTTTTGCAAAGCACAGCTGAACTTCGAGCTGTGACTTATGACTAAAAGTATCTGTTCAGACTCAGAGATGAATACTGAACTCTCGTAATCTCGACCAAGCGTTATGGGGCAGCAATAATCATGCGGTGCCACTTCACTCAGTCGGAGAAACTCGATCCGATATGTCTTCGCCAAACCTTGGAGCAGGAGTGCAGAATGTCAAGTTTGACTAGGTGGCATTTAAGCGTTCGTTTTAGAGGCATGGCATGGATTGTATGGATGATTACCAGCGGAACTCTTGCGCATGCCAGCAGCAGTGACGTGGTACTGTATGCCTCGAAAGCACCTGTAAAATCAGGGACGTGGGCGGTGGTTGCGGATTCTACCGCGGCGGGGGGATATGCCATTGGAAACCCAAATCTGGGTGCCGCTAAGCTTACTAGCCCGCTTGCCCAGCCAGCGAACTACTTCGAACTAACTTTTCCGGCGTACAGTGGACAGGCTTATCACCTTTGGATTCGCGCCAGATCCCTGAGTAATTCCACCAGTAACGACTCCGTGTACGTTCAGTTTTCCGACAGCGTGAACAGCTCGCAGTCCGCCGTTTATCGCATCGGGACTACATCCGCAGCGCCGGTAGTCCTTCAGGCTTGTTCTGGAGCCGCAATCCAAGCTTGGGGTTGGACGGATAATGGCTGGTGCGGTTTGGGGTCGGCAATTTATTTCCAGAGTAGTGGAACCCATACCATTCGTGTGCAAGTTCGCGAAGACGGCCTCAGCATCGATCAAATCGTGCTGTCTCCGCAGACCTATCTTTCCACGGCTCCCGGCAAAGCCATCAACGATACGACTATTCTAACGGCCAATCTGCCATCGCTTAGCTCAACCAGCGTAAGCATTACCGCGAACCCGACCTCCGGATCTGCTCCTTTATCGGTAAACTTCACCTCCAATGTGACGCTCACCAGTGGCTACGTCTCGGTCTACTATTGGAACTTCGGCGATGGCCAAACTTCATCGGCAGCTTCGCCTTCTCACATTTATCAAACTTCCGGCAATTACACGGCATCGTTAAAAATCACTAGCAGTACTGGAGCTACAGCTAGCGCCTCGACTTTGCTTAGCGTGAGCGGATCTTCCAGCAGCATAAAACTGCGTGTGATGCAAGCTAACATCTTTTATGGAGGCCATGGGACCGACGACATCACCAACTTGAGCCGTGATGCCACTTGGATTGCCAATATGAATCCCGACGTGGTCTCTTTGATCGAGGTTCTAGGGGGTTCCAATGACCCGCAAACCCTGACCAGCTTGGTAAAACAGAAGACGGGAATCAGCTGGTACTACTCTTACGTTCCCAAGTACCCAGGATGCGTCGAAGGCGTCATGATTCTCAGCAAATGGCCGATCGTGAGCACCTCGCAATACTTCATGAGCTATCAGATGCCGATAGCGCAAGCGACTCTTAATGTGGGCGGAAAATACGTTAACTTCTTCTCCACCCATTTCCAGTGGCCGAGCACTTCCAGTTCGCAACGTCAGGTGGAGGCCAACGAGCTGGCTTCCTTCGCTAGCAGCTTCGCCGAGCCTCGTATTATCGCCGGTGATTTTAATGCGCAAGATGGCACGCCGGAGATCAATATCGTGGAGCAGAAGTACTTAAGCGGATGGAATACAGCGGTAAGCCACAACACTGCGGTCGCCTATGCCGATAATCCGCCCAATCTCTACACCAGGACTCGCAAAAGCAGAATTGACCACGTTTTTTATTCCAAGGGAGCCACGAACTTGGCGGTTAGCGGCGGGAAGGTGCCAGATACGCGGGACCTCGCGATTGCGCCAGTCATAAAGATAGGAACTACTGACGATAAAGGAGTGAGACCTTCAGACCATAACTTCACGACGATAGATTTCACGGTCTACTAGGAACCGTCCCACGATGGAAAACAGTTTGGCCTGAATCTACTCCAGCCTGACGGAATCACCACGGCGGACCCTGCCGCCCTCCAACACAGAGCTAGATTTAGGCTTATCTCCAGTCGCGGCCGTTTTTCTGCTTGTCGGGAAGCTCTTGTGATCCCACGTGACATACGGCAGAATCATTGGCGCCGGGGTAGAAGGACTGTACTCCCGCTGGAACGAATAATCCCCCTTATCCGTTTTCGGTAGAGACGCACGGCGAAAAAATGCGGTAGGAGACATTCATGCGTAACGTCAGGAGCCTTCGTGAGTACAGTGGCTCTTCCTTCGCCAGCCGTAATTCAGTAGTCGTTGCCATACTGTTGCTGTATTTCTGCTTTCTGGTGGCCCAGGTGCACGGTCAGGTAAGCGTGCTCACCTCGCGCAATGACAACGGGCGCACCGGAGCTAATCGCAACGAGACGTTGCTCACGCCCGTCAACGTAAACAGCAACAACTTTGGTTTTCTTTTCAGCCAGTCCGTCGACGGATACATTGTGGGTCAACCCTTGTACTTATCTAACGTATGGATCCCGGGCGCGGGCAGCCACAACGTCGTGTATGTGGCCACTCTGCACGACAGTGTCTATGCCTTCGACGCAGACGGCAACGCAGGAAGCAACACCGCGCCGCTCTGGCACGCCAACTTCACCGATCCAGCTAATGGGATTACCACCGCGTCGGGTGCTTTCCTGCCTTGCCCAGGGGTCACCGGGTTTCCCGAAGCGGGGATCGTCTCCACGCCCGTAATCGACGCCAACACAGGAACAATTTACGTGGTCGCCAAGACGAATGGAGAACGGGACGGTTGCGCACCATTTATACGCGCTGGATGTAGCCACTGGACAGCAGAAAGCAAGCATTCTGATCACCGCTACGTATACGGCCAACAGCAGAAAGGTGATCACGTTCAACAGTCTTCACCAGATGAATCGGCCGGGGCTGCTGCTGACTAATGGAAAGATATATGTAGCGTTTGGCTCGAATGGTTGCAATGACGGCAACTATTCCTGGGTACTCGCCTATGACGCGACAACGTTGCAGCAGGTGGGCACGTTCAATGCCGCGCCTGGCAAAGGATTGGCCTCGATCTGGCAATCGGGAGGCCCTGCTACGGATGATCTCGGTAATTTGTATGTGTCGACGTCAGAATCGACTTTCAATGCCAACGTGGGCGGCCAGGATTACGGTTCGAGCATTCTTAAGTTGAACCAGAGTACAGGCAAGCTGGATGTGGCAGATTACTTCACACCTTACAACCAGTCCAGCCTCAGCGCGAGGGACCTAGACATCAGTTCCTGTGGCGTGCTGGTTCTGCCGGACCAGGCCGGAGCGCACCCTCACCTGCTGGTCGCTAGCGGTAAAGAAGGAACGGTATATGTGCTCGATCGGGACAACATGGGGCGATTCAATGCCGCGGGCGACACGCAGGTTGTTCAGGAATTTCCTCTGGCTGTCGGACCGATGTTTAGCTCGCCCGTCTATTGGAATAACACCGTCTATTTCACTGGTAATTCCAAACCCATCAAAGGTTACGGGCTGAGCGGAGGATTGCTCACCAGCGTGCCGATCATTCAGTCGCTTCAAAATCAGCCGGGAGGACATGCGCCGTCGATTTCAGCAAACGGAAATACCAACGGCATTCTGTGGGTGATCGGCGGCCCCCAGCTGTCCGCATTCAATGCGATCACTCTGACGAAACTGTACGGCACCAACCAGCTCGCCACGCGTGATGCCTCGCCTCCCATGGCGCACTTCAGCACGCAAACAATTGCCAACGGCAGGGTCTATTTAGGAACGCAGGCCAGTTTGCGGGTATATGGCCTTCTGCCAAAATTGCTCGCCAGTGGCGGCAACGGTCAAACCGCAGCTGTCTTTACGGCGTTGCCCATTCCGCTGCAGGTGAGTGCGGCAACCGCATATTCCGGGGGCGCAATTTCCGGGGCGACCGTTACCTTTAGCGATGGAGGCCAAAATGGCAGCTTCAGTGCTTCCTCGGTTATGACCGACAGCCAAGGATTGGCGAGCACGACATATACGCTGTCTAAAACCGCAAAGACGGTTACCGTCACCGCATCGAGCCCCGGATTGGCAAAGGTGACCTTCACGGAAACCGGCACGCCGGGTTCGCCTAGATGGGTACTCGTGCAAAGCGGAAACCAGCAAAACGCTCCCGTGACGACAATGTTGCTGTTGCCGCTCGTCGTTAAGGTGAGCGATTCCTACGGCAATGGCATCTCCGGAATAACTGTGAATTTGAGCGCCGGTACTTTTGGCGGCACTCTGTCCGCAAGTTCTGCTGTTACGAACAGCCTTGGGCGCGCCAGTGTGAATTACACGACTTCCACCAAAGCCGGTAAGGCAACAATCCTGGGAACGGTTGCTGGCATGACATCGAGGGCGCAATTTACCGAAACTGTAACTGCCGGCCCTGCAGCCGGTATCGTCGCAATCTCCGGCAACGGGCAGACCGCCGCGGCTAATACCCCTCTAGCCTCGCCCTTGGTGGCGCGAGTGAACGACCAGTATGGAAACCCCGTTCCCGGCGCAAGCGTCAGCTTCTCCGATGGGGCGGCGGGCGGCGCCTTTGCCACAAACCCGTTAACAACTGATAGTACCGGCACAGCGAGCGCCACTTACACTACGCCGCCATCCCCGGGGCAAGTGACAGTCAATGCGACTGTGGCAGGCGTGGCAACAGCTGTCAATTTTATAGTATCGGTGCAATAGCAACTGGAGCGAGGATTGAGAGGGAAGGCCGAGTACGGATTCGGCGCGTCTCGCCACGAACCTAGAACGCATCCGGATCAGAGAAGCCCCTGTCGGAAAGGTTCTCCGCCACAGCAAGACCGCGTCACTCGGAAACAAATGGAGTCCGAGTGCTGCGCTATCCGAAGCTGGAGCGCTGGTGAGTTACTTTGCGAGGATCGAGAAGCCGGCTTGGTACTGCTGTGTACCGGAAAGCCGTGTTCTGCGGTGCGTATCTTGACCCATCATCAAGAGCAATGCCGGAATATCCGCGACGCAAGAAGCTGCCTGCGCCGTATTCGCAACGCTAGGAACGCAACTGCGAAAGCATCTTCTTTACGTCTCCGGCGCTGGAGTAATTGGGATTGATCTTCAGCACCCGCTCCAAATGCTGGCGAGCGAGGGCGGGCTGGTCGGTTCTTTCATAGGCCATGCCTAAGTGATAGTGGAAGGTGGCATCCTCGGGAGATTTATTCTTATCGGCTAACTTCAGCGCCTCCTGAAAAAGATCGATGGCGGATTTGTAGGCGCCCTTCTGGTAATAGACCCAACCGAGAGTGTCGGCCGCGTTGGGAGAATCGGGCATGCCGCGACGCGCGGTCTGCGCGAGCGAGAGAGCCACGTCCACGTTGCCGCCGCTTTGTACCATCACGTAAGCGAGGTTGTTTGAGGCCAGCGGATTGTCGGGCTGGATTTCGAGAGCTTTCTGATAGGATTCCTTTGCTCTTTCCCAATTCTGCTTGGATTCGTAGAGTTCTCCCATCAGGATATAGAAGCTGGGTTCGCGCGGATTGTCCTTAAGCGAGCGCTGGTAGGTGGCGATGGCGTCGTCGGCGGAGCCCTTGGCTGCTTGCACCTGACCCAGCTTGAGCAGCGCATCGGAATTATTTTTATTGAGTTCGGCGGATTTACGGAGGGCTGTCTCGGCGCCGTTCATGTCTTTCTTGGCGTTGAACAAAGCGGTGCCAAGAAGATCATAGAGAGCGCTGTTGTTTGGGGACTTGGCGATTGCGGCCTGAGCAGCGGCTACGGCTTTGTCAGGTTGCTTCTGGGCCAGATAGGTGTTCATCAGGCCGCTGAGTGCGTCTGAGGAATTAGGATCATGATCCAATCCTTGCTGGTATGCCTTTTCGGCTTCACTGTATTGCTTTAGAACCAGCTTTAGATTGCCCAGCTGAACGTAGCCGACTGCACTTTGAGGCGCGACATCGATCGCGTGGCGGATATCTTGTGCGGCTTTGTCAAACTGTTTGCGATTTATAAACGAGGCGCCGCGGAGGGCGTAACCGTCGGGCGATGCTGGTTGAAGATTGATGATCTGGGTGGCGGCTCGTTCCAGAGCTGCCATGTCGTGCTTGCGCAGCGCCACCGCCGCGAGAGCACGTTGCGCATCGGCCAAGTCGGGACGTAGACGGACAGCATCCCGCCATTCGCTCTCGGCTCGTTCCAGATTGCCCAATAGGTCGAAAGCGATGCCCAGATGGTAGTGGGCGACACCATTGTCGGGATCGTTCTTAAGGGCATTTTGCAGGGTTTCAGCTGCATCCTGGGCGTGGCCCTCACGAACCTGGATCTCTCCGCGATAGACCAGAGCCTCAACATCGTTGGCATTGCCTTTCAAGACTTCATCGTTTAAGTTCCGAGCTTCATCCAGGCGGCCTTTTAGAATCAGCAGCTGAACGTAATTCTTCTTTACCTGCAAGTCTCTGGGATGACTTTGGTGGAGGGAACCGTATTCAGCGATGGCCTTGTCCAAATCACCAGTGGCGAAATAGAAGTCTCCGAGCATGCGATAGCCGGTGGAATTGTCGGGCAGATCGCGCTTTACCTGCTTCAAGAAGTCTTCCGTCTCCGCCTTCTTGCCTTGCGCCATATAGAGGCGAGCCAGCGCAGCTCTGGGGTCGGCATTCTTCGGATCGGCTTCGATGGCACGGCGGAATTGCTGCTCGGCTTCGGCGAAGCGGCTGCGGGATTCGTAATAGCTGCCCAGCGCGAGTTGCGCATTCATCGCCTTGGGATTCATTTCGACTGCCTTTTTGAAGTTGGTTTCCGCGGCGTCGGGCTGGTTGATTCTCATCTGCAGCAGGGCCAGGTTCGTGTATGAGTCTGCGCGGTCAGGTGCGAGAGCGATGGCCTTTTGAATCTCCTTGATTGCGGCCGGGTAATCTGCGCGCGCGGCGAGCAGATTGGCCACTGCTACGTGAGTTTGGGGATCATTGGGGTTCTTTTCCAGAAGCAAGTCGGTGTGTTCCTGCGCCTGTTTGAGATCATGTCCGGCGGTCAGCAGATTTGCCAGGTCGATGTGAGCCTTATAATTTTCGGGTTGCAATTCAACAGTGCGGACGAGTTCCTGGTAGGCTCGAGGCCAATCCTGAAGCTTGAGATAGGTTTGGGCAAGCTGATAATGAGCGTCGGCGTAATGGGCGTCCACCTGGATGGCGTTACTGAATTGAATGGACGCTTCGCGATACTTGCCCTTGTCAAAATAGCGCTGTCCGCTTTCCAGGTATTTCTGCTTACGCACGTTGGGATCGCGGGAACATCCAACAAAGAATGTAGCGGTCAGGGCCAGACTCAAGATCAGGCGAAAAAGCGAAGAATGCCTCATTCAATATCTCCCAACGCGGTCCGCCCGAGGCGGCCCTATCTGCATCTATAAGCCACTTGCACTAAAGGTAACGTAGGTGAAGAGCAAAAAAAAGTTACCGCCGTCACTCCGAATTCTAAACTCACAATGCGTGGAATTCCTCAGCGCGGAACATATTGATCCAGCAATGGGGAAAAATTGCCCGCAAAAGCCATCAGCCTGGCCTGTGCGGCGTCGCTTGTTTCTCCTGAACGCAGCGGTGTGGTTACGCGAACCAATGAGCCATCGCTCCGATTGAGGCGAATGGAATCAGTTACCAGGTAGAACTTAGCCCAGTATTCGCTGGCCATGGCCCGATTATGCGCCAGATACCAGTACAGCACCACCTGGCGATCCGTTCCTTTGGCAATGACATAACGATTGGCCAAAAAAGGCGAATGTCCGGGCAAGGTGAGCGTCACGCGGCTGGATTCCACGGGCAGCCAGCCTGCTCCTGGCAAGCAATGTTTGGGAGAATGGATGGTGTCACCGGTGCGCTGACTGGGGAAATATGCGAGAAACAAATCTATGTAAGGCTGACGGGCTACAGGATTTTGATACACGCGTAGAAGAAAATCCCCGGCTCCCAGAACATCAAGAACGTCCCGCTGAATCGCGATATCGGTTCCTCTCCACTCCCCTAACTGATGCGGGAAGCCGGCCAGAGGTGTGCGCGCGGGAACGAATTCGTTACGACTGCGGGCGTGCAGAAATAAAGCGGTCGCAGCCAACAAGACCGCGACTATCGCAAATCTAAAATGAGAGCTCACTGATGCGCCTCCCGCTCCCGAAAAAGAAGGCGCAAGACCCGGTGAAAAAGAAAAAGCATTAGCAAAGAAATTACAAAGATAAGCCAGCCCGAAAAAAGGTGAAAGAAGCCTTCCGCCTTCTCTGGATCCCAGTACTGGACCAACAACCCCGTGCCCACAATCCGCAGGCTATTGGCGGCCACAGCGATGGGCAGAGAAGCCAGCGCCAAGCCGATACGAACCGAGTTTCGAGTTTCCATTAAATATCCGTAAATGATAGCGAGTGTGGTGAGCGAGAGAAGCGAGCGAATGCCGCTACAGGCTTCTGCCACTTCGAGGACCATGGCAGGAAGGCTGATGACATTTCCTTCCCGTAAAACAGGAACTCCCAAAAGCGGTAACACCACTGCGGCTACTTTGGAGGCCAAAAGCTGTAGGGGAAAAGTAATTTGATTAAAGATTATGGCCGGGATGGGAATCATGAGGATGAGGAAAGCCCAGGGGAAGAGCATGGTGCGGAAGTAATTCCATCCCAGAAAATAAACCACGAGCCCGGCGATAAGTATGAGCAGAGAAATCCTGGACAGGAAAAGTTCAGCACCCATTACGCCCACGATCAAAACGAAAAGAGCGCAGGCAACAATGAGCAGTCCCCAGGAAGAGGGAATTACGGGCAGACGGGCAAGCCGGGAACGGTCCTGCCAGACCACAAATGCTGAAAATAGGGGCACGAAAAACCCATGAGAAAAGTTTGGGTCCTGCCACCACTGTCCAATCAAGTGATAAAGGATGGATGAGTAAAGCCATCCGATCAAAACAACCAAGACAGCAGCCTGCCACCGGGGATATCGCCTCGCAGCGGATCCGGAAAATCGGTCAGATAGCGTCGCGAGTTGTGCTGAATGACCCACTTCAAATAATTGGGGGGCTCAAGAAAGGATATGCGAAGTCAGTGGTGGGCGCAAACGGTAGTTGGACCAGGCGTAACGGTTCCTGCTATCGTCAGATTATTGATCGAGCGAAGGGCTATAGCCGCCAATTTTGTGGAAAGCCGAAAATCTTCCACTTGTGCTGATCCAGAAATGCGTCGTCAGCCAGAGACAATCTCCAATGTCAGCAATCACTTAGGAAGTTTGATCGGGGGGCCTCAAGATGAGCATGCTGGTAGGCCGCCTCAGAATAGGAAAAAAGTTTCCCTTTTGTGCCGTTTGATGTAGGTTAGGGATACCGGGATCAGAGCTCATATCTTCTTGTAATTCATTGAAAATACAATCACAAAAGGTTTTCTATCGCAGGCCGGGCGGAGTCACTGGATGGCAGCACCCGTGCTTCTGCAAGAGGTGCTAAGGCGCATCCGGCATGAATGTAGTTCTCCCAAAGTGGGTATAGGTCAAAATGGACTCACATTTCTCTTCGAAGACTGAGTTTCCGGACAAGACCCTCAGATCTGCCGTATTCCTGGAAGGCTCCAGCCCGAGTATGCGAGCCGTTGAAGCAGTGATCCGGGAGTTGGCACTAGGCGATGTCCCAGTATTGCTCTTGGCTGAAGACGGAGCAGGGAAACGAACGATTGCCCGCAGGATTCATGAGAGTTCGTGCCTGAGCAAGGAAGAGTTCCGGATCGTGGGCAGCTCTACTCTTACGCCAGATAGTTTTGAGAAAGGTGATGAATTGTTCCGGCCCGGAACAATTTTTCTCGAGGAGATCGCCGATCTGAGTCCCATCTGCCAGATGAAGATGCTGGAGATGCTCCCCAAAGTGGATGAGAACGGAAACCGGCGAATGCAGTCGCGCCTGATCTGCGGCAGTGTCCGGGATCTGGAAGCAGAGGTGAAGTCTGGCCGCTTCCGGGAAGATCTCTATTACCGGATTAGTGGCGTGTGCTTGCGTTTACCTCCCTTGCGTCAACGTAAGGAAGACATTGCTGACCTGATGAGCCATTTCCTCGCGAAATATGCGGAAGATTTCCATCGTCCTATTCCAGTGTTAAGCACAGCTACCCAGCAGCTGTTTCATGATTATGCCTGGCCGGGAAATATACGTGAGCTAGAAGATGCGGCAAAAGCCATTGTTGCCTTGGGAGATGAAGCAATAGCCATGGGCGGCTTGCGCGCCATGCTGTTGAAGTCGGAACGTACTGTCGGGGGGCAACGCGTTTCGCTCAAGCAAGCAGCGCGCGCAGCCTCACGTGAAGCAGAGAAGGAATTGATTTTGAAGGTATTGACTCGAACCAGGTGGAATCGGCGGCGGGCGGCGCAATTGTTGCAGATCAGCTACAAGGCGCTGCTGTACAAGTTGAAACAGATTGGTGGCGCCGAAATGGAGCGTAGCTCCCAGGAGAATGTATGAAGCGAAGGTTCATATTTGTAATGGCGATGTCGCTCAGTCTAATGCCGGTTATCGCCGGGGGACTGGACACCGCCAAGGGCCAGCAAGATGGCAAAACGGCTTCGAGCGCTGCCAGCAGCTCTAAAGCGACAACCCAGCCGAGAGAGCCATTGTCAATCGCGGGCCCGGATTATGTCATTGGGGCCGACGACGCCTTGCACATTTCCGTGTGGAAAGAGCCTGATTTGACCAACACCTTACCGGTACGTCCAGACGGAAAGATCTCGATGCCATTGCTCAACGATGTGCAGGCAGCAGGGCTCACGCCCATGCAACTAGCCGACTCGCTCACTGAGAAATTGAAGAAGTATCTGGCTGATCCGCGGGTGACCGTGGTGGTCACACAGATGAACAGCCAGCGGGTTTATGTCCTGGGCGAAGTCCTTCACTCAGGCGCAATTCCTTTACTACCGAATATGACAGTTCTGCAAGCGTTGGCCACGGCTGGCTTCACGCAATTCGCCAACACCAAGAACATTTACGTACTACGCATCACGAACGGGAAACAGCAGAAAATGCCGTTCAATTACAAGCAAGCGATGAAAGGTGACACGGTGGCGCAGAACATTAGCCTTAAACCAGGAGACACTATTGTTGTCCCGTAAGGAACAGACGATGAAGCAGTTCATGGCGATGGCGATCTTCCTGGTGTTGGGGCTGGGCATCAGTTGGGCGCAAGAGGGAACCGGACAGGCGCCCACAAATAATGCCCCACCGCCGGCAGATAACGCTCCCGCCCCAGCCTTCGGCCAGGATAATCCGCCCCCACAGGCGGACGATAATCCGCCACTATCTTCACTCGATTCGCCGTCGCTGGAGCCGCACGCCGCGGCCCGCAGTTTTCTGTTACCCAGTGCCCACGTGAGCCAGTCGGTGGATTCGAACCTGAGCGGGACCAGCGGCAACTCAGCCGTTCACGGAGTCACTCGCGCGCTGGGCAGCATCATGATGCAACGAATGTGGAGGCATTACGAAACCGCACTGGATTACTCCGGTGGCACAGCGGTTTATTCCGGTTTCAACAAGAGGTTTAACCAGATTCATTCGTTAATGGGTGAGCAACGGATCCTATGGCGTACCGGGCAACTGGCGCTGCGAGACAGTTTCAGTTATTTGCCCGAAGGAACATTTGGATACGGATCGTTTGGCGGAGCTGGAGCGTATCAGTCCGGACTAGGCGGAATGGGTGGAGGTATTTCGGGTGGATCGGTGGGTGGAATCTTTGGGCCAGGACAATTCGCCTCGCTTGGGCAGGTGCCCCGAATCACCAACTCAACGATCGTTGACATTACAGAGGCTTTGACGCCACGTTCTTCTGTGACTATGGCGGGGGGATACGGGTTGGTGCATTTTACGGGAAACAACCCCGCCGGGTTTATCAACAGCCGCCAATTGTCGGCGCAGGCTGGATACAACTATCAATTGAACCGGAAAGACCAGGTTGCGTTGATGTACGGATTCCAAGACTTCCATTATCCCCAAGTGGCTGGGGGTTCATTTCTCACGCACGTAGTGCACGTGTTGTACGGGCATCAGATATCGGGCCGTATGAACTTACTGCTCGGTGTGGGGCCGCAGCTTACGATGATAGACAATCCGCAGTTAGGATCGGCACGCAGACTTTCAGTAAGTGGTCGCGCCTCATTACGCTACCGGTTCCCGCGTGCTTCAGTAGGGCTCTCTTACGACCGGTTTAATACCAACGGATCAGGATTCTTCCTGGGAGCGACCAGCGACGTAGCGCGCTTTGATGTTTCGCGGCCCTTGGGCCGGTTGTGGACCGTAAATGGCGACGTTGGCTACTCGCACAATAGCCACATTCTGCCAACAGTGACTGGTGTCACTGCACAGTCCTTCCAATATTTGTATGTGGGAGGTGCGGCGCACCGGCAGTTGGGAAGATATTTCGGAATGTACTTCAGTTATCAGTTCAACGATATTGCATTCGATCAATCGTTTTGTACGACCTCGGGGTCGTGCGGCAGTAGTTCGCAACGGCACGTGGCCTCGATTGGGTTGGATTGGCATCCTCGACCCATTCGGCTCGACTAATTGAAAGCCATCCCAAGGGATGGCGGAACGGGAACTGGCAATGATTGAAAATCGCGAATTGACTATCGATGATTATCTGGCGATGTTGCGCCGGCGCTTGAAGGTGATCCTGATACCGGCCTTGCTGGCGCCGCTGGCGGGATTCCTGATCTCATTTGCTTTTCCACCAAAGTATACCTCGCGTTCCCTGGTACTGGTGGAGGAGCAGAAAGTCCCGGAGGGCTATGTAAAGCCAGTGGTCACGGAAGACATCAGCCAGCGTATCGCCTCCATGGAGCAGCAAGTACTGAGCCGCAACCGCTTGAGCGGCATGATCGAACGCCTGGGATTGGCGAAGAAGGGGAAAAGTGTCGATCAGGTAGTAGATGAGATTCAGCAGAATCTGCTCATCCAGCCGGTGCTGCCGGACATCACCGCCGCACAAAGAAAAAGGCCTGGGCAACAGACCGATATGCCGGGATTTTATGTGAACTTGACGGCGGATAATGCACGCGACGCGCAACAGATTTGCTCTGAACTGACCTCCATGCTGTTGGCAGAGAATCTCAAGGCACGGAGTCAGGTGGCGCAGGGAACGACAGAGTTTCTTTCGCGGCAGGTGGACGAAGCCAAGAAAAATCTGAATGACCAAGACAGCAAGATGGCCGCCTTCAAGCGGCAATACATGGGTCAATTGCCGGGCGACGCGGATAACAATTTGAAGATCCTCATGGGACTGAATTCGCAACTGGATGCGAATACCCAGACAGTAAATCGGGCGCAGCAGGATCGGTCTTACACGGAATCGCTGCTGGCGCAACAATTGGCGGCCTGGCGATCCACGCAGAATTCGACCAATCCGCAAACCCTCGAACAGCAATTGGCGGCGTTGCAGAGCCAGTTGGTGACGTTGCAGGCACGCTATACGGATGATCATCCTGACGTAGTAAAAGCGAAGAAGGATGTTGCCGAACTAAAGCGCAAGCTGAATGAGATGAATGCGGCGGCGGCACAGAACATGAATACCAACACCGACAAAGAAGGCGTGGCCGAACCGCCGGAAATCCGGCAGCTGCGAGTACAAATTCACCAATACGATGCTGCCATCGCCGACGCGACTCGAGAGCAGAAGCGCCTGCAAAATCAGATTGGCTTGTTCCAGGGTCGAGTCAACCTGAGCCCAAACGTGGAAGAACAGTACAAATTATTGGACCGGGACTACGACACGGCGCAGAAGATATATGCCGATTTGCTAGCTAAGAAGAGTCAGTCCGAAATGCAGACGGATATGGAGCTCCGGCAGCAGGGCGAGCAGATGCGCTTGTTAAATCCCGCCGATCTTCCGCAAGCACCCAGTTTTCCTAACCGCATATTGTTTGCCGGTGGCGGCTTGGGCGCAGGGCTGGTGTTGGGGTTAGGCCTGGCATTGTGGTTGGAATTGCGAGACAAGTCCATTCGTACTGAGCAGGACGTTATCGCTGTGCTGGAACTGCCCATGCTCGTTTCCGTGCCCTGGATCGGGGCGGGGGCGCCACAGGATCTGGGAGCGGGCACTAATGGCAAGTCCGTGCCGGAAGAAAAGAAAGAAATGGTAGAGGTCTAGCGCGACCAATGTACAAAGAATTTTTTGGATTACGAGCCAACCCGTTCAACGTCAACCCGGATCCGCGTTATCTGTTTCTAACGCGGCACACCGAGGAGGCGCTGGCCTGCCTCACTTACGGCATTCAGAGCCGCAAGGGCTTTGTCTTGCTGACGGGCGAGGTAGGCACGGGCAAGACCACACTCATTAACAAGTTGCTGGAATGGTTGCGCCTACAACAGGTAGCTACCGCGTTTATCTTCAACTCGCGCATGAATGTACCTCAGTTCCTGGATTACATGATGGCGGATTTCGGTATCCCGTGTGATTCCAGATCGAAAAGCCAAATTTTGCTGCGGCTCTACAACTGGCTGCTCGACCGATACCGGGCGGGTGAAACTGCGGTGCTGATTGTGGACGAGGCGCAGAACCTTTCCGATGAAGTGTTGGAAGAGATTCGCATGATGACGAATCTCGAGACTTTCACGGAAAAGCTGCTGCAAATTGTTTTGGTCGGACAACCGGAACTGGAACAGAAGCTGAAGCAACCGCATTTGAGGCAATTGCGGCAGCGGCTGACACTGCGGGCCAAGACCCATCCGCTATCGCTCGAGGAGACCAAGGCATACGTGGCGCAGCGGTTGCGCATTGCCGGATCCAATGGGCAGCAGGTGTTTGATCCGGAGGCACTGGTAGCTATCCATCGCCACGCGAACGGAATCCCGCGAGTTGTGAATCTGATCTGCGAACACTGCCTGGTAAGCGCGTTTGTCGACCAGCAAAGACAAGTTTCCCCGACTGTGGTGAACGCAGTTGCGCGGGATTTTGATCTGGGTGACAACAATGCCTCGGCGGCCATGACAGCGCCGGCACAAACCAGTCCGGTAGAAAAATTTGATGTGGTGGAAGTGCTAAGGACATTAGCCACTCTGGCTGACCGCCTGCGCGATTCACCCCAAGACTTTCCCAAGGAAAGAAAACTATGAGCCGAATTCACGAAGCACTGAAGAGAGCGGAAGAACAACGGGCGGCGTCCCAGGGAGGTCAAGTCCCGTCATCGCAAACGCCGGAGGCTACGCTTTTCGATATGCCAACAGAGGCGCAAGTGGTGGCAAACCCGTCAAGCGGAGTAGCGTCGCCGTCGTTTGCCGCGCCATTCACGTTCGACACGTTGCTGGCACGAGCCTCGCAGCATGATTGGGCGCCGGATACGAAGACCATGCTGTTCTTCAACACTGAAGAACAGGCATATGGCACGGAGGAGTTCCGGACATTGCGTTCCCGCCTATATCAGATGCGCGAAAAACAGTCGCTGAAAAAGGTGTTGGTCACAAGCCCTTTGCCGAAAGAGGGTAAATCATTCGTGGCCGCGAATCTGGCCCAAGTGATGGTGCGCCAGCATGGACGCCGGGCGCTCCTGATTGATGCCGACTTGCGCGGTGCACGCCTGCACCAGGCACTGGGAACCTCGGCGAGGCCAGGACTGGCGGAGTATCTGCTGGCTGAAAACGACGAGTTTGGAATCATGCAGCGGGGGGCAATGGAAAACCTGTTTTTCATTCCGTCAGGGCGTTCGGTGTCGAACCCGGCCGAACTGGTGGCGAATGGAAGGTTGAAAATTCTGCTGAATCGGGTGGAAGCGCTGTTTGACTGGATCATTATTGATTCGCCGCCCGCAGTTCCTGTATCTGACGCCAGTCTATTGGCGAATTACTGCGACGGAGTGTTAATGGTGCTGCGGTCGAATGCTACGCCGGTGGATATGGCACGCAAAGCGCGTCAGGAGTTTCGTGACAAACACCTCATAGGGGTGGTGCTGAACGGTATCGAAGCGGGATCGTCGCCTTACAACCAGTACTACTACGGAGCTTATGGGCGTCCCAGCACGAAGGCCGCGAATCAGAGGTAGAGCGTGATCCGCCTCTTCAATGTTTACTATCCGGTCCGTACGCTGATCCTGCTGGCAGGCGAGGCCCTGATTGTATGGACTTCGTTTCTGCTGGGAACCATGCTGCAATTCCGTGAGGACAGTTACCTGGTACTCAACTTCGAGTACGGGTATTACAAGATCCTCATGGTAACTGTCGTGGTGTTGCTACTTTCCCATTGGTTAGATTTGTACGACCCTTCCAGCTTTAACGCAAAATGGGAACAAGTTTTTCGCTTGCTGCTAGTTCTCGGACTGGTGGCATTTGCGCTGGCAGCCGTGGGATTCGTATTTCCTCGCTCGCTGCCGGGCCGCGGGTCTTCGCTGATTGGATTGATCATTCTGACCTTTACCCTGTTTATATGGCGGGGGATCTATGCCTGGCTGGCGCAGCGGCCATACTTGAGGGAACGGGTGTATGTGTTGGGGACGGGGGAAAGGGCGCAGCGGCTGGTGTATGGCTTGCGGATGCGCTCGGAGTTGGGGGTTGAAGTTGCCGGCTGGACCGGAAATTTGGAAGGCGCGGTGACACGCGAATCTATTGCGTCTCATCTGATGCTACTGGCTGGTCCCGAGGAAATCCATAGGGTAATTGTCGCCATGCCGGATCGGCGAGGAACTTTTCCGGTTAACGAGTTGCTAAAGCTACGGCTCCAAGGGGTAAAGATCGAAGAAGCGACTTCGTGGCTGGAGAAAATATCAGGAAGAATTGAAGTGGAGCAGCTCAATCCCAGTTGGCTGCTTTTTGCGGACGGATTTCGCTGCAGTGCGGGCTTCTCATTGTTGCGGCGGATTGCTTCTTTCGTCGCTTCATCCGTGCTTCTGATCATAGTTTTGCCCGTCATTCCGTTTGTAATTCTTGCCATAAAACTCGATTCCGACGGTGATGTGTTGTACCGACAAAAACGCGTGGGAAGGGGCGGGGTCATATTCCATTGCCACAAATTTCGCACCATGCGCAAAGATGCTGAGGCGGATACGGGAGCGACGTGGGCGGATGATGACGATCCGCGCATCACGCGCGTGGGAAGGTTCTTACGCACTTCGCGTTTGGACGAAATCCCGCAATTGTGGAACGTGCTCCGGGGAGACATGGGATTCGTGGGGCCACGACCGGAGCGTCCGGAATTTGTCGAGTGGCTAAGCCGGGACATTCCCTTCTATCCCTTGCGACACACCGTAAGCCCTGGCATTACAGGCTGGGCGCAGGTTCGATACAAATACGGCAACACCCGGGAAGATGCCAAGGAAAAGTTGCAATACGATCTTTACTACATCAAGAACATGTCACTCGGGCTGGACCTGTTGATCATGTTCCAGACCATCAAGATCGTATTGCTAGGCCGAGGCGCGCAATGAAATTAGTTTTCTGGGGAGCTGCCGGACTGATTGCATATACGTACCTCGGCTACGCGGGATGGTTGTGGCTGCGTAGCCGATGGCGTCCCCAGCCGGTGCGATTGGCAACATTCACTCCCTTTATTTCGATTGTGATGATTGTCCGTAATGAAGCTGTGGCACTGCCAAGCAAGCTGCGGAATTTAATGCAGCTGAACTACCCCCAAAATCTGGCTGAGATCGTACTAGTTTCCGACGGATCAACCGATGGCACGAATCAGATTCTTTCGGAGTACGGACAAAATCCGCAGGTGCGCGTGGTGATCCAGTCACATTCCGCAGGCAAGGCAGCCGGTTTAAACGATGCCATTCAAGTGGCGCGCGGAGAAATTGTCGTTTTCACCGATGCCCGCCAGAGAATCGAGCCTGATGCATTGGGTCTGCTCTTGCAGAATTTTTCGGATCCTGTCGTGGGTTGTGCCAGCGGCGAATTAATGCTGGGCGATCCCGACGCCGGGGAGGCAGCCAAGGGAATCGGATTGTATTGGAGAATCGAGAAAAAAATCCGAGAGCTGGAATCGGCTTCGGCTTCTGTAGTTGGAGCCACGGGCGCGCTCTATGCCGTACGCCGCAACTTGCTGGTCGAGGTGCCCCCGGAGACCATTTTGGACGACGTATACATTCCAATGCACGTCGCCCGACAGGGTTCGCGAGTGGTATTCGACGATCGTGCGCGAGCGTGGGACTTGCCCGATCTGGGGTCGGGACGTGAATTTGCCCGCAAAGTGAGAACCCTCACCGGAAATTACCAGTTGCTGCAATTGGCGCCGTGGCTGCTGAGTAGTGGCAATCCTCTCAGGTTTGAATTTGTCAGTCACAAGCTGCTAAGGCTGGCTGTGCCATTCGCGCTGGCGGCCGCCCTGGCCAGTTCGTTCCTGGCCGGAGAACCAATTTACCGGGCCGCGTTCGTCATCCAGTTGGCGTTCTATGGATTAAGCATGCTGGCGATGGTTCAACTAAGAAAGGGTGTACTGGCCCGCATGGCCGACGCTGCATTTACCTTCGTGATACTGAATACAGCGGCGCTTGTGGCGTTTGCCAACTTCGTAACAGGAAGAAAGGCAGTATGGATTCGTTGAGGCCGGGTAGTTGGGTGAAAAAGACAATCGGAGCAATCGAGGAAATATTGTCTTCTTCGCTGCGAATCAATTTTGGCCGGTGTGGGGTAAAGTGAGAATCCTCTGGGTCAAGGCAGACAAACTTCTACCGGTCCACAGTGGTGGCAACATCCGCTCCTACAACATTGCGCGTGGATTAAATTCGCAGCATGCGCTTACGTTTTTATCGTATTACGATGGACCACGGGATGAAGGGTACGAGGCAGAGCTAAAACGTCATTTTCCTGATTCTGTTTGCCTGTGTAGAGGAACGCGCAGCAAGAGCCTGCCTGCTCGAGCCTTGGACTATCTGGTTCGTTTTTCCTCGGAAGGTCCGTACGCGGTAAGCCGTTTTGCTTCCTCTCAAGTGCGGGAGCGGCTGAAAGAATGGTTTCAGGAGCGATGCTTTGATGTGGTAGTTTGCGATTTTCTCGATGCGGCGGTGAATTTCCCAAAGAAGATCACGATTCCCACCGTGTTGTTTCAGCATAATGTAGAAAGTGAAATCTGGCGACGACACGCTCTGGTGCAGTCCAATCCCGCAAAAAAACTTCTATACCAGGTAGAGTTCGCGAAAATGCTTCGTTACGAGCGAAAGATGGTGAAGCAGTTTCAGCACGTGATTGCGGTATCAGAACACGATCGGGAGTTGATGAGCCGATGGGTTGAACCTTCGCGCATCACGATTGTGCCCACGGGAGTGGACCTGAGGCAATTCGAGGCCAAGTTTCCGGGGACAGAGACGGAAAATCTGGTGATTTTTGTGGGGGCGATGGACTGGGAGCCGAACATTGATGCAGTACAGTATTTCTGCCAGGAGATATGGCCATCCGTACGAGCGAGAATTCCAGGCGCGCGTTTCCGCATTGTTGGGCGCAACCCCGACCGTAGAGTTCAGAAACTGGCAGGAGAATCAGTCGAAGTGACCGGTTCAGTTCCTTCGATAGTCGATCATCTGCATGCCGCTGCGCTAGTGGTAGTGCCGCTACGCATTGGAGGCGGCACCCGCCTGAAAATCTATGAAGCCATGGCCACGGGCAAGGCCGTAGTTTCAACGTCGGTGGGGGCTGAAGGACTCAATGTGCATCATGGCAAAGATATTGTGCTTGCCGACGACGCCACGTCGTTTTCTGAAAGTATGGTCACACTACTCCGCGATGAACCGTTGCGCCGGGGTTACGAGCAATCAGCGGCGGCACTGGCTGTTCAATATGATTGGGCGACAATCAGCGAAAAGTTCCTCTCTGTTCTTCGATCGCTCGCTGGCGACGTTCCGATAATGCATCGGCAGTATGCTTCTGCCACTGAGGTCTAATGGAGACGCGCAGCCAGGGGCCAGTATCACAGCTGTTGCCGCCAAGCTCGGTAAAAAAGGCATCTCTGTCCGCGGGCGATATTATCGTCCACAAGGAGAAGCCCGTTCGTGAACCTCTCAGTGGCGCCTATTTTTGGCTGACACTTTTCTTTGTAGTCTATTGCGCGCGTCCTGACGATTGGATCCCCGGTTTGCACCTGATCCCACTGGCTAAGATCACTGGCGTGTGTGCAGTGATCGGATTTGTGGTCAGCATGGGGCGTTCCCGCCGAGGCCTGCAGAAACTCCCAAAAGAAGCTTTTTACCTGCTTGTGATGATTGGGTTGCTCTTCCTCTCGGCGGTACTTTCACCAGTGTGGAAGGGGGGCGCTTTCTCCCGAACTCTAGATTTCTCTAAAGTTTTTGTGGCATGGATGATGACCTATATAGTGGTCACCAACTTCGACCGACTGCGTCGTATTATCTTAATTCAAACCGCTTCGGTGGCGGTAATTTCGATTGTCTCTATTCTGAAGAGCCATTCTCATCCCCGCCTGCGCGGCGCTTTAGGCGGTATCTATTCAAATCCTAACGACTTGGCATTTGCCATTGTTCTGTCAATGCCTTTCTGCATCGCCTTTATGCTTAGGGCAAAAAGTATGCCGCGGAAGGCAGCCTGGGCAGTCGCAATGTTGGTCATGGCTGCCGCGTTGTTTGCGACTGCATCGCGCGGGGGCTTCGTTACTCTCATGGTCGTGGCGCCAGTCTGCCTGTGGCATTTCGCTATCAAGAAACCGCGTCCGCATTTAATTATCGCCGCGGTCTTGATTTTGACCGTTGTAGGAATCGCAGGCGGTGAGAAGCTAAAGGATCGTTTTTTTGCGATGTCAGGGGAAGATTTGGATACAGGCTTGGAGCGAAGCGCTCATGGCTCCTTTGAGGACCGCCGGATTCTGATCGATAAAAGTCTGGTAGGGATCGCTCGGTACCCGTTTCTGGGAATTGGAATTGGCAACTTCCTGACGTACTCGGGAGAGTGGCGAAATGTCCATGTTGCCTATTTGCAAATTGCGGTGGAGGGAGGAATTCCAGTTCTAATCCTCTACCTTCTGTTTTTTTGGCGCGGCTTCAGTAATCTGAGGCGTCTGAGGCGCGTACCCAAAACTGACCCTGATATTCAACTGTTCGCTGGAGCATTGCACAGTTCACTGATCGGTTTTCTCGTGGGAGCGCTATTTGCGCCCGAGGCCTATCAATATTTTCCTTATTTTGCGGTGTCCTATACGGCGGTACTGCTCGCGATTGCGAAAGAACAGCAAGACTTAAGGTCAGAATTCGCCAATGAGAATGCAGAAGTCGGAATGGATCGCGGCACCGGAGCGATCGCTTCGACTCGATCGTTAGTTTGATTCGCTACCTCGTGAGGAAGGTAAGGAACATTTCAACCGTGTGGTCAAGTTCTGCTAGTCACGATCAGTCGCTGCCCCCTCGGCGGGCAGCAAAACCACGTCGTAGTGTCCGCACACAGATGTCCTACGGGCTTCGCGTTCTACCCGGATACATGTGGCAGAGACTCACGCGGCCGAAGCCGGAAGCGCCGGTTCATCTAATTTTCGCTTTAGCGGATCACTTTGAACCAAGCATCGTGCCGGAAAACGGACTGGCTCGCGCTCCTCATGAGTTGCAGGAACGGCGGTTAGATTTTTGGTGCCGTGAATATCCGCAGGTGGCGGAACCCTACCGAGACAATGACGGACGGCCGTTCGTTCACACTTACTTTTATCCCGCAGAGCAATATGAAAAGGGCCTGATCGATCGCCTGGCAGAACACTGCCATGCCGGGTGGGGAGAGATTGAGGTCCATCTGCATCATGGAATGGAAGCGGCGGACACGGTGGAGAACACGCGACGTCAACTGCTGGCGTTCCGCGATACGCTGGCCTCCCGGCACGGCTGTCTTTCCTACCTCGATAACGAAGGCCCGGCGCGATACGCTTTTGTGCACGGGAACTTTGCTTTGGCGAATTCAGCGGATGGGCGATTCTGTGGAATCGACTCTGAAATGGAAATCCTGGCGGAAACCGGATGTTACGCCGATTTGACTTTGCCCACGGCGACCTTTCATCCGGCACAGACGCGGAAGATCAATTCGTTGTATGAATGCGCAAAGCCGCTGGCTAAGCGTGGGGCACATCGGCACGGCCGGGATCTGAGGCGAGGGCAGCCCCCGGACAGTTTTCCCATCATGGTGCAAGGACCTCTTATGTTCGAGTTTCGCCGCTCAGGCGTTTCGCGAGTGGCAAGCATCGAAAATGGCGCGATTACGCGAATGAATCCGCTTAGCGTTAATCGACTGCAACTTTGGAGAGAGGCAAACATTTCCGTCTCAGGAAGGCCAGATTGGTTATTCATCAAATTGCACTGCCATGGCATGGATCCGTCGCACCAGGAGTCTGTTTTGGGTGCGCCGATGCGGAAATTCCTTTGTGACCTGATATCGCATGCTGACGCAACAAAAGATACTCTTCACTTTGTGTCGGCACGCGAAATGGTCAACATAATTCTGGCAGCTTGCGATGGACGAGAAGGCGATCCTGGGCAATACCGGGACTATCGATTGAAGCGGGCAAGCGCGGCGTCCTTGGAATCCCAGCGCCGTAATGAGCCACATGCAGTGGTGAAAGGATAAATATTTACGTATGTGTGGAATCGCGGGAATCGTCAGCGGCGCCCACGAAGAGATTGATTCCGCCACGATTCATCAGATGTGTCAAAGCATGGTCCACCGTGGGCCGGACGACGAAGGCATTTTTGTCAAAAAGGGCGCGGGATTGGGTATGCGGCGGCTCAGCATCATCGATCTGCCGGGAGGACATCAACCTGTCTTCAACGAGGACCGCTCCGTCTGGATAGTGTTCAACGGAGAAATCTACAACTTTCGAGAACTGCGCGCCGAGCTGGAACGTAACGGCCACCGCTTCTATACCAATAGCGATACCGAGGTGATTGTCCACCTTTATGAGGACTTGGGATCGGATTGTGTCCTCAAGCTGCGAGGTATGTTCGGGTTTGCCATCTATGACGAACGACGCCAGCGTTTGTTGCTGGCTCGCGACCGTCTTGGCATCAAGCCGCTGCACTATGCTCTATCGGATGGACGGCTGCTTTTTGGGTCGGAAATCAAGGCGATCCTCGCGGCAGCACCCGAACTTGCTTCCGTGGATCAGCACGCATTGTGGCAGTACATGTATTTTGGCTACATTCCGGAGCCCGCCACGGCGTTTCAGTCTATTCATAAGTTGCTTCCCGGGCATCTGCTGGAATTTGAGCGAGGTGAGATTCGCGTACGAAAGTATTGGGATCTGCCTGAGTTTGGTACGCATCCGCCGCAGAGCGAAGAGGAATGTCTGGAAGAAATGGAACATCGCCTCGCGGAAGCAGTACGCATTCGCTTGATTGCTGATGTTCCGCTTGGGGCTTTGCTGAGCGGGGGAGTGGATTCGTCCACGGTGGTGGCTCTTATGGCACGGGCTAGCTCTGGCCCGGTCAAAACTTTTTCTATTGGATTTAAGCACAGCGAGTTCAACGAAGCGCCGTTCGCGCGTTTAGTGGCGAAACGTTTCGGCACGGAACATCACGAGCTGATTCTTGATCCTGACGTAGTCGAAACAGTAGAGACGTTGACGCGGTCACTGGAAGAACCTTTCGGGGACTCATCGATGCTGCCTACTTATTACATTTCGTGTCTGGCGCGGCAGCATGTCACCGTGGCGTTGTCGGGAGATGGAGGCGATGAAGCTTTCGCCGGGTACGAACGATACCACGTCCATCTGCAACAGAGGTCGTTTGGGTGGATTCCGGCGGGGGCTGGACGATGGTATCGCGAACAAGTTCATCCGCGGCTTCCATACGGGCTGCCGGCACGGAATCTCGCGTATAGCATTTCTTTGCCTTGGCAAGAAAGATACATGGAAGGAGTCTCGCTACAGTCATTCGACCGGGAGATCGGTTTGCTTTCTGACGATTTCCGGGCTAGGGCTCTTGGCGGTTCCGATCCTTTTAACGCGTTTCGAGGATATCTTGACAGGGCTCCGGGGCACGATCCGGTGAGCCAACTTCTCTATTTGGATACGAAGACCTACTTGCCGGGCGACATTTTAACCAAAGTAGATCGCATGAGTATGCTGACATCGCTTGAAGTTCGCGTGCCCATTCTCGATCACATCTTTCTGGGGTGGGTAGCGGGGCTGCCCGCCGAGTGGAAGATGCGCGGCAACCAACAGAAATATATTTTCCGGAAGCTGGCTGAGCGCGTGGGGGTTCCGCGAGAAGCGCTGTATCGGCAAAAGCAGGGATTCGCTCTGCCGCTGGTGCATTGGATGCGGAATGAGTTGAAAGATATGGTGCTCTCGGTGTTATTGGAGCCACGGACTCTACAGCGGGGATACTTCAATCCACGGGGCATTCGGCAGCTGCTCGACGAGCACTTTCAGGGCCGGCGCGACCATTCACCACGTATTTGGCGTTTTCTGATGTTTGAATTGTGGCATCGAAATTTTCTTGAGAGATCGGAAATCTCGAAT
>WNGL01002073.1_pt1 | contig 25962 bp, 17 predicted proteins | sample 5400591 | NCBI WGS metagenome assembly WNGL01 (sample SAMN13153377, study PRJNA577476) | soil metagenome | isolation source: 80 cm soil or saprolite under Garry oak tree replicate 1 | place: USA:California | collected 2016-06-15 | reverse complement strand
GCGCCCTGCTCTATAAGATCCGCGACGCCGGGCTCCCGCCTAATCGCGCCCGCCGTCCGCCGGAAGTGGTGAAGAGCGAAGTCGCGGCGGATTGACGTCAAATACGTTCGCCGATACGCTAGTTCTTCAGGGTTGAAGCTGTCTCGGCCAATGTTCTACTAGCCGAATTGCCGGGCAAGGCGTCCTGCCTATTGACGCCCAGCTATCCACGTACTATCTTCTAACAACTTCCCCACACAAGTAGTTAGGCGTGTGTTCAAAGTGCGCATGCTGGAGGTTCCCGTGCCCCTTCGTCGGTGGTTGCAGAGTTTTCTATGGACGCCACTGTTAGTTCTGCTTTTCGCATTCTGTTACGCGGTTCCAGCCCAGGCTGAAGGATTTCAGCCAGTTAATCCTGACGAGCTGAAGATGACCGCCGAACCTTTGGCCCCGGGAGCGCCGGCGATAATCTTGTACCGGCAAGTCGACCGCGATGACACTGGACACACTGCCCACGAGAACGACTACTTCCGCATCAAGATCATGAAAGAAGAAGGGCGCAAGTACGGCAACGTGGAGATCCCGTTCCTAAAAGCCAATGGCAACAACATTGTTAATATCCACGCGCGCACCATTCGTCCAGACGGCTCTGTCGCCAATTTCGAAGGCAAGGCGTTCGACAAGACGATTGTGAAGGCGAAGGGCCTGAAATACATGGCCAAGACTTTCACCCTTCCGGAAGTTCAAGTCGGCAGTGTTATCGAGTACTACTACACGCTTGACTTGGCCGAGTATTTTGTTTTCGATTCACATTGGATTCTCAGCGATGAGCTGTTTACCAAGAACGCGCGTTTCTCAATGAAGCCATACATCAGCCAGTACGGCAATCTGCACGTGCGTTGGACCTGGCAGCTTTTACCCGCCGGCACCGGCACCCCTACGGAGGGACCTGACCACATCATCCGCCTCCAAGTGCAAAACGTCCCCGCTTTCCAGACCGAAGACTTCATGCCGCCGGAAAACGAGCTCAAGTCTCGCGTGGATTTCACCTACACGGAAGACTTCGATGCCAAGGACGCCACTCAGTTTTGGAAGAACCGGGGAAAGAAGCTGAACGGCTTTGTCGAGGGTTTTGTTGGAAAACGCAAAGCGATGGAGCAGGCCGTGGCGGCGATTATCGCGCCCAGCGATCCACCCGAGATCAAGCTGCAGAAGATCTACGCGCGCGTGCAACAACTTCGGAACACTTCTTTCGAAGTTGAAAAGACTGAGCAGGAGCGCAAACGCGAAAAGGAAAAAGAGGCCTCGAATGTTGAGGACGTATGGAAGAGAGGATATGGCTCGGGCGAGGATCTTACTTGGCTATTTCTAGGCCTGGTACGCGCCGCTGGGTTCGATGCAAGCGGGGTAGTGGTATCAGACCGGCGCAATTATTTCTTCAATCCTGTGACGATGGACGCCAACAAGCTGGACACAAATGTAGTCCTGATCAAGCTGAACGGGAAAGATCTGCGATAAAGAGGGCGGGACATGGATCCGCACAGTGCTGCCTGAGAGTTCCAGCTCACGGGTCATTCGCAAGGCGGATTTCACACTGGCGGAAACTGGCGATGTTGAGGGAAAGCTAACGATCACATACACCGGCATTGAAGGTATGCAACGGCGGCGCGAAGAGCTGCACGAAGATGAAGCGGAACGCAAGAAGTTTCTTGAGGATGAGGCGAAGGGGTATATCCCGGCGGCCAGCGAGCTGGAACTGACGAACAAGCCCGACTGGAACAGTTCTACGTCGTCGTTGGTCGCTGAATTCAAGGTGAAAATTCCGGGATGGGCGTCAGGAGCAGGACGCAGGGCCTTGTTCCCAGTGGGGATTTTCAGCGCAGACGAGAAGCGGGTATTTGAGCATTCCGAGCGAGTGCATCCCATCTACTTCGAGTTTCCGTCCCAAAAAGAGGACGATGTCACCATTTCACTCCCTTTGGGATGGGAGATAGGCAGCCTTCCGTCGGCGCAGAACCAGGATGCAAAAGCTGCGGTGTACACGTTGAAGGCGGAAAACGACAATGGCACGCTGCATCTTTCTAGAACTCTGAACCTTGATCTCATGTTGCTCGACCAGAAGTACTACGCAAGCCTGCGAAACTTTTTCCAAGTAGTGAGGATGGGCGATGAAGAACAGATTGTCTTGCAACCAATCGGCTCGACCGCAAGCAAGTAGGCGAAGACTGCCATCGGGTTGGGGTGACTGCGCACCGAATTGCTGTTCGACTCGCTGTACCGGGGATCTCTAATGAAATCGCCGTGCTGGGCGGCAGTACTACTCCTTTCTATCGCTCTTCCTTCAATAGCTTCGCTGGGAGCCGACTGGCCCGCAGTCGCACCCGAAGAATTGAAAATGACCAGCGAGCCGCTGGCACCCAGCGCGGCCGCGATTTACTTTTTCCGCCAAGTGGATCGGGACGATTCCAAGGCGAATGAGTACAACTATGTGCGCATCAAGATACTAAAAGAGGAAGGACGAAAGTACGCAGACGTCGAGCTTCTCTACTTTAAGCGTGTTAGCAGCATTCATAACATTCAAGCGCGGACGATTCGGCCGGATGGAACAATACTAAACTTCGATGGTAAGGTTTTCGACAAGACGGTGGTCAAGGCAAGAGGAGTTCGTTTCCTCGCCAAGACATTTACGCTACCCGATGTTGAGGTAGGGAGTATTGTCGAATACAGCTATTCGTATCACTGGAACCGGGAACTTGTTTACGACTCGCACTGGATATTAAGCGAGGAGCTTTTCACCAAGCACGCTATGTTCTCGCTAAAGCCCAGCACCTTCATTCCCGTCCACTGGACGCCGCGACACTTGCCGCCTGGCACTGCGCAGCCAGCATTCGACACGAAAAGAGTGCTCCGCCTGGAAGTACAGAACATACCGGTATTTGAGACGGAAGACTATATGCCGCCTCAAGACCAGCTCAAGGCGCGCGTGGATTTTATTTACGGCAATGATGTGTGGCTTCCCAAGTTCTACTGGGACAACGTAAGCAGAGGTTTTTACACGTACGTCGAGAACTTCGTGGGAAAATCCAACGCACTGAAGCAAGCACTCCCACAGATCATCGAACCAGCCGATTCGCCGGAGGTGAAACTGCAAAAAATCTATGCCCGAGTACAGCGGATCCGAAATTTCTCCTTCGAAGAGGAAAAAACAGAGCAGGAACAGAAACGCGAGGAGTTGAAGAAGGTCAAGAACGTCGAGGACGTCTGGACGCGTGGCTATGGGAGCGGCGGCACGATCAACTGGTTGTACCTGGCGTTCGTGCGGGCGGCAGGATTCGAGGCCTATCCGGTATTCGTTTCCCGGCGTAATGAATACTTCTTCGACTCTGAGCTTCCCGACAGCAGTCAACTGAACGATACAGTTGTCCTAGTGAAGATGGGTGGAAAGTATCTCTATCTCGATCCGGGAACTCCGTTCGCTCCCTTCGGACTTCTACCCTGGCCGGAGACTGGCGTAACCGGCCTGAAAGTGGACAAGAGTGGCGGAAGTTGGGTGACGACAGATCTTCCCGAAAGCTCGGTTTCACGGGTCGAGCGCCGGTCGGAAATGAAGCTGAGTGACGATGGCTCGTTGGATGGAAAGTTAACTGTGACTTTCAGTGGCCTGGAAGCGCTTTGGCGAAGAATCGAAGAGCGGAACGAAGATGGTCCTGAGCGGAAAAAGTTCCTCGAAGACGAAGTTCGGGAGTCCGTACCCGGCACCGTCGATGTCGAATTGATGAACAAACCCGATTGGAACAACACTTCGCCGGTACTTCTCGCAGAGTTCCGTCTGAAAATTTCCGCGTGGACGTCCGCGGCAGGACGTCGCCAAATGCTGCCATTGGGATTTTTCAGCAGAGCAGAAAAGCACATTTTTGAGCGCGAGACCCGCGTCCATCCGATTTATTTCACCTTTCCTGCGGAGAAGACTGATGACGTCACGATCCAGTTGCCGCCAGGATGGCGGGTGACCGGACTGCCGGCAGCTCAGGATCGGGATGCCAAGGCATGTGTCTATAGCTTAAAGGCGGAGAATAAGGATGGCGTGGTACATGTTGTCCGCAATCTGAATATGAAGTTGGTCTTTACGGACATCAAGTCTTACCCGGCGTTGCGGAATTTTTTTCAGGCAGTGAGGACGGGCGATGATCAACAAATTGTTTTGGAACCAGGAGCCGCAGCCGCACTTAACTAGGCTGCAGACACTAGCAGCGTTGGCCGTTTGTATTCTTGGCACTACCATGTCGGCGATGGCAGGGGACGCGCCGGCGTGGATGCATGCGTTGGTCAATGCTCCTTTGCCAGAGCATGATGAAAAAACCGATGCAGTGCTGCTTTATTCGGAGACGAGCGTCAATGTGATTTCCGCCGACAAGATCAAGACGCGCGTGCGCGAAGCGTATAAAATCTTGCGGCCGGATGGCCGCGAGTATGGAATTGCACATGTTTACTACAACTCGCCTGGCCAGAAGGTTACGTCGCTACATGGCTGGTGTATCCCCGCGCAAGGCAAAGATTATGAAGTCAAAGATAAAGAGGCGTTAGACGTCTCGCCGCCAGGAGTGGAAGGCGGCGAGCTGATTGACGATTTGAGGGCAAAAGTTCTACGGATCCCAGCGCCCGATCCCGGAAACATAGTCGGTTACGAATATGAAGTCGAGAGACAGCCACTGCTCCTGGAGGAGGATTGGTATTTCCAGGAGGTGAGCCCGACTCGCGAAAGTCACTATTTCCTGCAGCTCCCCGCCGGCTGGGAGTACAAAGCGTCGTTCCTGAACTATCCCGAGGTCAAGCCAACCCAGACCGGAAATAACCAATGGCAGTGGACCGTTACTGGCGTGAAGGGAATTCGTGAAGAGGAGGATATGCCGCCCTGGCGGGGGCTGATGGGACAAATGATTGTCTCCTTTTTTCCTCCCGGAGGCACCCTGGGAAAGGGATTCAGCAATTGGCGGGAGATGGGTACCTGGTACTTGAACTTGAGCAATGGGCGGCGCGATGCTTCCCCGGACATCAAGCTGAAAGTTGCTGCGTTAACTGCGACTGCGCCAACCATCCTAGATAAAATGAAGGCGGTTGCAAACTTTGTACAAGACGATATTCGCTATGTCGCCATAGAACTGGGAATTGGCGGTTATCAACCTCACCCCGCTGCCGATGTGTTCGGACATCACTACGGCGATTGCAAAGACAAGGCGACCTTGATGTCCTCGATGCTTCATGAAATCGGCGTTGAATCTTACTATGTTGTAATAAATACGAGGCGCGGGACAGTTGCATCGGAAACTCCCGCGCACACAGCTTTCAACCACGTAATCATTGCGGTTCGACTGCCGAACGATTTGAGCGATCCGTCGCTGATCGCCGTCACGCAACATCCCAAGCTGGGCAGAATTCTGTTTTTCGATCCCACCAACGAATTAACCCCATTTGGCCAGATCGGAGGGTATCTACAGTCAAACTACGGTTTGTTGGTCTCTCCGGATGGCGGTGAGTTGGTGGAACTGCCGAAACAGTCTTCTGCGATGAACAGCATCCGCCGGACGGCAAAGCTGACCCTGGATCCAACCGGCCGACTGCAGGGCGATGTGCAAGAGGTCCGGCTGGGTGACCGAGCTTGGTCCGAACGCTTAAGGCTGCGAAACATCACCAAAGACAGTGACAGGATCAAGCCGATCGAGAGTCTGTTGGCTGGTTCGCTTTCGAACTTTCACATCACGAAAGCCAGCGTCGTCAATCTTCAACAAACCAGCCAGCCTTTTGGATTCAACTACTCGTTCGAGGCGGTGAATTACGCGAAGAACGCCGGAAGCTTACTCTTGGTCCGGCCGCGCGTGCTGGGTGTCAAGGCCCAGGCAATTATGGAGACCAAAGAGCCGCGCCAGTTCCCCGTCGAATTCGAAGGCCCCGTTCAAGACACGGACACTTTTGAAATCGTCATGCCATCAGGCTACCAGGTGGATGACTTGCCTCCACCGGTCGATGCGGATTTCGGCTTCGCGAGCTATCACTCAAAAACCGAAGTGAAGGGAAACGTGCTCGGATACACACGAACATTTGAAGTTAAAGAATTGAGCGTCCCCGTTAGCAAGGCCGAAGAGCTTAAGAAGTTTTACCGCATAATTGCCAGCGATGAACGTAACACGGCGGTTCTGAAGCCCGCACATTGAATCGTCTGGTCTGCCAAGGAACTGTCGCCTTCACCGCTTTCTCAGCTCTATATAAGACGTTCCCTATTGACGACCAGCTTTCCGCGTACTATCTTCTAACAACTTCCCCACACAAGTAGTTAGAGGTGTGTTCAAAGTGCTTGCGTCCCGCAGTGGAGGCCTTTGATGAGATTCGCGCGCTGGGCTGTACTTGTTTGTCTCTTTCCACTTTCTTCCGTGATGAAATCCGCTGCCACGGACTGGCCGCCGATCACTCCGGAAGAACTCTCGATGACCAGCATTCCGGAGCAACCCGGGGCGCCGGCGGTGATTCTGTATCGCGAACAAACTGATGATGACATTAATACTGTGCACCATATCTACGTAAGGATGAAAATTCTGCGCGAAGGCGGACGGGACATCGCGAATGTGGCAATTCCCTACAACCGGCGATGGTGGACGGTCGGGGATATCGTCGGTAGAACGGTGCATCCTGATGGCTCCATCGTCCCTTTCACAGCCAAGCCTTTTGACAAGAAAGTGGTCCGGGGACAAGGGTTTCATGAGAACGTGACGACCTTTACTCTGCCCGACGTTCAGGTGGGCAGCATCATCGATTACAGATTCGACCTCCGCATCGGAGCTTTCTCCGGCGTTTACCTCGCATTCTCCGATCCGTCGTGGATTATTCAGGAGAACCTTTTCCAAAAGAGAGCGGTATTCAAGTACACACCTCAACGGGACGATCGTATGCGTTTGTTCTCGCTGAGAAAGAATGGCCACCCCATAAGGGGGGTGGCATGGTCTTCTTATCTCCCTGCGAATCAAGCCCAACCGCAATCACACGCAGTAATGGCTCAAGCGGTTGAAGGCAATTCCAAAATGCCGTCCCAGTACATTGACCTGCAACTCGCTAATCTCCCCCTGTTCCCATCGAGCCGTACATGCCACCAATGGATTTACTGAGGTGGCGGGTCAAGTTTTATACGGTTACAGAGGTTAACAAGGAAGACTTTTGGAAGACGTACGGGAAGTTCTGGAACGAGGATACGGACACATTCGTCGGTCACGATAGCGGAGTGCGTGAGGCGGTTTCTCAAACCGTGTCTCCAAACGATACGCCCGAACAGAAGGTCCGCAAGATTTATGCCTTCGTCGCCAAACTAGAGAACTGGGACTACATTCCGGAGCGTACCGAACGCGAGCAAAAAACTCTGGATATTAGGAAAACTGAAAATGCTGGCGATGTTCTGCAGCACAAAGGCGGCAGACATGACGAGCTCAACCGCCTCTTTGTCTCGATGGTACATGCCGCCGGGATTCCGGCGTACCTGATTTGGGTACCCGACCGGAGTCAACAGTTGTTTGATGACAACTTCCTCTCGACGCGGCAGTTCGATGCGGAGGTTGCCATTGTGCAGCTCGATGGCAAAGAGACGTTTCTGGATCCTGGCAGCAAGTTCTGTCCGTTCGGGATGATTGACTGGCGGTACTCTGGCTCCCGTGGGCTTCGGCAAAGTGCCCAGGGACCTGGGCTTGGTGAAACGCCATCCAGTAATTACAACCAATCCATTGTGACTCGCGGCGCTAATCTGGAATTGGCGAGTGACGGCTCTGCTGAAGGCAACGTGACGCTCACCTTCATGGGGCTACAAGGCATGGGCCGACGACAAGAGGGCGGCAAAACAGACTTGGAAGGCCGCAAGAAGCTGCTCGAAGACGAGCTCAGAAAACTTTTACCTGGCAACAGCGAGGTTTCTCTCATTAGCCAGCCTGATTGGGAAAATTCCGAACGGCCCTTGGTGGCACAGTTCAAGGTCAAGTTTCCGCTCGCGGTGAGCGCCGGCAAGCGCTGGATGGTCTCTCAACACTTGTTTGAAGTCGGTGAGACAGCGAAGTTTTCCGCCGGGCAACGCCTACAGGCAATCTACTTCGACTATCCTTGGCACGAGGTGGACGAAACTCATATCACTCTGCCTGCGGGAATGGAAGCCGAGAACCTGTCACCCGACACTTCGCTCCACCTGGACTATGCACTCTACAAGAGCCAACAAAAGCAGGAGGCCACGAACAAGATTTTTTCACGGCGAGAGTTGGTCATGGCGTCTAGTGGAATTCCGGCAACGAGCTACAAAGATGTTAAGAATTTCTTCGATGGCGTGAAGGGCGGCGACGATCAGACCGCGCTGGTGAGGTTATCGCAAAATGTGGCGACGGCTAAGTAAAAGGTTAAAGCTGCTTGCGATTGCCATTTGCTTGTGCAGCCCAGTGTTCGCTGGAGTAAACGTTCCAGACTGGGTCCGGCAAACTGCTGCCACGCAGATCAAGGCTTATCCTCCGGAGACTAAGGCCGTTGTTTTGCTGGATCAGACCGACCTAACTGTGCTTGATTCCGGTGATTACATCGAACACTCCCGCCATGTTGTGAAGCTTCTGCGTCCCGACGGACGTGGCGAGAGAGATCTCGTGGTCGAGTTGGGCCAACAGGAAAAAGTAAATTCCCTGCATGGCTGGAGCATCGACACATCCGGCCGGGAGTATGAAGTCAAGGAGAAGGATTTTACTGAAGTAGGCCCCTATGCCCGTTGGCTGCTTTACAGCGACATCCGCCTGCGGACCGCAAAAGCCGCAGCCCCCTATGCGGGAACAGTGATTGCTTTTGAGTACGAGGTACGTCGTCATCCCTGGCTAAATCAAATTAGTCTCTTCTTGCAGGATGATAATCCGGTCAAACGGGGCGTTATCACGATGTCTTTGCCCTCCAGTTGGGAGTTTAAGGCTTCCTGGAGCGACGCTCTTCCGATACAGCCAACTCAGACAGGTCCAAACCAGTGGATGTGGTCTTTTGCGGATCTGTCCGGATTCGAGCCAGAGCCGCACATGCCAGCGGTGTACACGCTGGTTCCGCGCATGGCTTTGGCATTTTTTAAACCGGGCGAGCATGTGGCGGTCGGATCCTGGGACGGTGTAGGGCGCTGGTACGCGCAACTCACCTCTGGCCGAAGAGATGGCACTCCTGAAATCATACGAAGAACGGCAGAGTTGATCGCAGGAAAGTCCGATTTCGATTCCAGATTGCGCGCCGTGACCGGTTTTCTTCAGGGTCAGATTCGATACGTTGCAATCGAAATTGGCATTGGCGGCTTTCAGCCGCATCCAGCCGCGGACATTTTTCGCGAACGTTATGGAGATTGCAAAGACAAAGTCACCTTACTGAGCGCGATGCTGCAGACTGCGGGCGTGCATTCCGATTATGTGCTCATTCATACGCATCGCGGGCTCGTCCGGCCATCGGTTCCATCGTCTGCGTTCAACCATGCAATCATCGCAATCGAAATACCCGATGATGTGAAGAGCGATCAATATCATTCGGTCATCGCCGTGAAATCTGGCAAACGTTACATCATTTTCGATCCTACAGATGAATACACGCCCGTAGGTTCTCTGCGCGGAGAATTACAGAACAGCTACGCCTTGCTGGTCACGGACTCCGGGGGAGAGTTGATCCGCACTCCGCTACTATCGCCGGATTCAAACTCAATCACCCGACTTGGCCAGTTTGTGCTCTCCGCCGACGGTGCGCTCTCCGGCGAGGTCTCTGAAGACCGTGGAGGCGATTTCGCGACGGAAGAGCGATATCGGCTGCGCTACACCGATGAGCGGGAGCGGACCAACGACTTCGAACATTGGCTTGGCAGCTCGATTCAGGGCTTCACACTCGGCGCGATGAAAATCGAGCACGCCGATCAGATCACCCAAGATCTTTTGACTGATTACAAATTCAGTACGCCGCAGTACGGACAACCGCGTGGTCCGCTCATGCTAGTACGTCCTCGTGTGCTCGACCAGAAGGGTTCCTATGTCGAGCACAAATCTCGTCATTACGCTGTTGAACTCGGACGCACCGCACGCCAGACAGACACGTACGAAATCGAGATTCCGAAGGAATACCAAGTGGATGATATTCCGAGTCCGGTAAAGATTGATGTAGGCTTCGCCAGTTACGAAAGCAAAACGGAAGTGGAAGGTTCGAAGCTGCGCTACTGGCGCGAGTACGTCGTACGGGATCTCAGTGTTCCTGCAGAGAAGTTTGCCGACTGGACAAGGCTTCAGGGCGTGATTGGGGCGGATGAGACAACAGCGGTGGTGCTGAAACGGGTGCCGTAGAAAAACTGCAAAGTGCTCGACTGGATTGCTACGACCCTGAAGACGAGGACACTTTCACAACTTTCGTAGTCTCCTGAGGCTCGCCGGACCAGAAACATATCTGGCCGCCGTTCCGGTTTTTTGCGCGGTACATTGCTTGGTCGGCGTTGCGCTTGAGTTCCCCAGCGTTCTTGCCATCCACCGGATACATAGCGATACCGATGCTCCCGGAGATGCTGACAGTCTTGCCCTCGAGGGTGGCCGGTTCTTGCAGAGCGGCGATCAGAGATTCAGCGACAGACTGTGCGGCCGAATCGCCAGAACAATCTTCAATGATCGCAAGGAACTCGTCGCCACCGACTCTGGCCAGAGTGTCGGAATGGCGGATGCGGGCGCGAAGCCGGACGGCAACAGTACGCAAAAGCTCGTCTCCTGCATCGTGACCCAGATTGTCGTTGATACTCTTAAACCCGTCGAGATCAATACACACCACGGCAAAAATCTGCTTGCGACGGCGCGCGCGCGCCAATGCCTGCTCCAAGCGGTCTTCAGAAAGCGTACGGTTGGGCAATCCGGTGAGTGCATCATGCCGGGCGTCAAACAGCATGCGTTCGTGCATGTGCCAGTGATCACGGGCCAGGGACACGAGCCGCGACGCGGAATGCAACACGTTAGGTATGGTGCTGTCGGTGTCTGCGACAGCAGCAGTTTTCAACAACAGCATGAGGAGCCCGGCTGGTTCCCCGGCGCCGGTAAACGTGAACATCACTTGCCCCTGGTCGAATTCCAGGCCGCCATTTCGGGAAATGTCCAACAAGTTTGTCAGCACATCGTGATCTTCCGAGTCGCTGTTGCTGCCTGGAGCCGGCGTGGACTTGGCCAATGCCGAGGCGAGCACGGGTTGCATTTGCCGCAGCACTTCGTCTGGCAAGTCCGGGGCGATCACTATTGGAAGTTTGGCGGTCAGAGACGGCTTTCCATCAGGAGACAAAGCGACCAGGCAGACTGAGCCTTCGATCTGCTGCTGTACCGCCAGAGCCAGACGCTCCATACTTTCTGGTGGCGCAGTATTGCGGGCGATCGCCTCCAGCACCTGATTTCGGGCAATATCAAATTCACGGACTTTGCGCTTGGCTGCAATCGAGCTCTGCAGCTCGCGCGTCTTGGTCTCAACTTGCTGGCGCAGCAGAGTAGCCCACAGTGTTGCCGCTGCGGCAATCGCAACAATTACGAACAGGGCCCAGCTGATCCTGCGAGAATCCCACCACGGCCCAAGCTTGATCACCGAAACCGACTGCGGCGAATCAAATGCGAGCACGAAGCCGCGTACCACGAACTGTATGTGGTCCACCGACACTTGGCAGACTCCGCGTACTTCGAGCTCGCTCCCGAGTCGAAGAGAATCAAGTTGCGGGCTAGCCGGACCAGCCGCCTCAAAGAAAGTACCGTGGTCGTTCAGCACCAAGGTTGTGCCGCCTGAGGAGGAGCGCACGCTGGTGAGTGTCCCCCGCATGGATACGTAGGCGGAGTCGTAGTGACCATCGAGTGCGGACTTGGCTGAAACCAGTTCCGCGGCTGGACGTTTCCCGGGCGCGGTGGTGACGGCGGCATCTTCCAGCATCGGAGAATATTCGCCAGAAAGGACAAATCCGCGAACTGAGACCTGATCGCCATCGGAGGCTGAAAGGTTTTCGGCTCCGCGGACTTCGATCCCGCCCGTGAGGTCCTGCACAAAGATCGTGTCCGCCGCGCTTCTTAGAACCACGGTCCCGTTCACAACTACACTGTGGCGTTCATCGGCATTGGGGCGGTAGCGGCGCAAGGACTCGATGCTGCTGGGAGCGGGCTGCGGCGCAGCGGAGTCGGCGACTGCCAGAAACTGAGCTGAAGGAACGAAGAGCTGGTGCCCGATCGCCTGCCGCCGCTCATTGAAAAGCGGCCCGAAAACGCCGGTCGCCGCAACTTCCTTGTCCACCAAGTCGGCGCCATGTATGAGAGCGGGTATCTGGACATTCACTTCAGTCGCGCCCGTGCCCATCTTCAAAATCGTGTGGCCGGCTTGTTCGCGGGCGGCGTGTATGACTCCGCTGAAAGTGGACCAGGTGGAATCCAGCCGGGCAAGATTTCCGTGCAGCAGATCAATTTTGACGGGAGCGGGAAGATGCGACCTTCTCGCGAATCGAACCTGTGCCTCGTCAATTACAGGAGCATATCCACCTGGACCAGTCACTCCAGAAATGTTGAGCAAATCACCTGATCGAAGATCGGCGCTGAAATTCTGGGAATTTATGTACCCTCCAGCGGTCTCATCCTCCACAAACAAGACGTGCCAGTCGGCATCCACGTAGGTCACTACCGCCTGCAAGTTTACCTGCTTGCGGGTTGAAGCGGCTTCTGCAGTGAGACGTTTGAGCTGTGCCAGGTTCACAATCTCGGCTGGATCTTTGGCGGAAGCGGCGGCACGCGTCTTGGCCGCCTCTGGCTGTGCAGTCTTGGAGTCGGCCAAAGGGTGCGCCTGTGCATCTTCAAGCCGGCTGCCATTCCAGAATCCTGCAACGTCGGCTCTCATCAACGCGACGCTCGTGGATTCATTCAGGCCGAGTGGGATCGAATGGGTCCCATCGCTGACAAGATTGTCTTTGCCGCGGTGCCTAATCCGACCCTGCAAGTGGACCAAAGTGCCAGCGGGAATTTGCTTGAGATCTGCGAGAGCTTCGACTGGAAGAGAAAACGGGTCCGCGGTTCCTGCCTTAAGAACTGTGACATACCGAACCGCAGGACTGAACAACTGCGCGCCGCGAAGCTGGCCTTGGCTATCAAAATCTCCGGCACAAACGGCGGAGATACTCACTTCCGAGCCCAGAGATGGAAGCTCCAGGAGGTTCGCGTTCCGCACATACGCCCAGAGCGGCCGGTCGCCGGAACCGAGTTGGATCGCGGGAATTCCGTTTCTCAGACCTGTCCATCGCACGGTTCCAGTGAGCTCGACAAACTGGGAAAGAAAACCCTTCAGCGCAGAATTGTCACTGAGTCGCAACGGGGACGGCAAAGGATTGCCCCGGCTGAGAACTGAAACAATGGGGGCCTCAACTCCTGTGCCTAGAGGTGCCGTCTTTCCGGTAATTTCAATGCGATCGCCCGACTCCAGCCGTGCATCTGGAGGCGGCGCGATATACATCCCCAGGCCTCCGTCTTCCACAAAGAGCAACCGCCATTCCGGGTCGCTGTAAGTGACGATTGCAGTGGCGCGGACCGTCTGGCCGCGGCCAGCAACTGTGCTGTCCGCTGTCACGATTTCTGACAGCGAGACTGTGCGTACAGGGGCGGAACGCTTGCATCCTGGCAATACAAACACCAGCAGCAACAGCGCGACCTCGCGCCATATAGCCCGCTTGAGCATGCCAAATGATCCCACAAAGAGCACTGCAGGTCTGTGTACGAAGGTAATCAGGGCAAACACTGCGAGAGCGCCGGATTCCCGGGGTGGGAACTGCACTTCGCCGAATTCAGCAGGTCAATCGGCGCCGGCAACTGGCTGTGCAGATGGGACTTCCTGGCCGGAAAGTGTCGCCCAGCCACGACGAGAAAGGTCCCAAAAAATGAGATATCCGGCAATTCCCGCGAGAGCCAGCAGGAGCCCACCTTGTAACCACTGGGCGAAAACAAGCTTGCCGATACCGAAGAGACAGCTATAGACGAGAACCACTCCCATCAGCCAATTGAATGCGTTACCGGCGACATCCTTGACTTCCGGCAGTTCCGGGACGAGCTTTGCGATGCGCCGCCAGCCATAGACGGTGGGGTTCACACGTTTGTAGAAACTAATCAGAATCTCGTCCGACTCCACGGATGTAAGAAAAGTCACGAACAGCCACGCAATCGTCGTGATCCCACCGATGACCAGGCTTCGCTTCGCATAGACAAGCGCGTCGCTGCCGGAGAATGGAATGATGAGATGCCCTTTGTAGTGCAGGTTCAATCCTATGGTTACTACAGCGGCAGTAATCATGGCCGAGATTTCACTCCATGCATTAATTCGCGACCAGTACCAGCGCAGAATGTAAACCGCCCCTGTGCCGAAACCTATGCTCAGTACCAGTCCCCACCCTGCGCCGATGGAAGTCAGTTGCGCAGCTGTGTATCCGCTTGCCAAAACAAGGAACACTGTGATGATTCTGCTGACCAGCACGTAATGCCGTTCAGTTGAATTGCGCACCATGAAGCGCTTGTAGAGGTCGTTTACCAGATACGAACAACCCCAGTTCAATTGAGTTCCAACCGTGGACATGAAAGCTGCGAGAAACGCTGCGACCATCAATCCTCGCAGCGCGGGAGGCAAAAAGTCGCGCAGGACCATCACGTATCCCTGCTCTGGGTTTTCCGCAAACGCAACGCTGGGATGGATGCCGCCATGGGGCGAATAGACCACCATTGCGACCAGCGCGGTAATGATCCAGGGCCAGGGCCGAAGAGCATAGTGGGCAATGTTGAACCAGAGAGTTGCGCCGAGCGAGTGCTTCTCATTTTTGGCGCTGAACATGCGTTGGGCCACGTATCCGCCGCCGCCCGGCTCCGCTCCCGGATACCAAGCCAGCCACCACTGCATTCCGAGATAAACGATGAACGTCAGGACGGGCAGAGTCCAAATTGCGTCGCTGGTCAATCCCTGATGGAAGTCGGGCAAGAATGCAGTCGGATTCGAAGTGGTGGCTCCGGTGGCTCGAACGTTCTCCTGGATTATTTGTAAATGCGATTCGAGAGCATGCATTCCCCCGATTTTTGCGACGGCAACCCACGCGAGAACGATAATCATGGTCATCTTGAGCGCAAATTGGAACAGATCAGTGACGAGGACTCCCCACAAACCACCAATGAAAGTGTAAAGACCGGTAAATGGAATAAGGACGAAGACGCAGATTGCTAGGGCGGTTTGCTGTGGATCGCCCAGCGTGAAATGAAAGCCTGCGAACTCGAGCACGCGGCCCTGGGCAATCACAGGACCGAGGAGCACCGCAATGATGCTCACCATCGCTTTTGTGACCCATCCCAGGATGAAGCAGTTCATGAACAGTCCGAGATAGATCGCCTTGAATCCGCGAAGGAAAGCGGCAGGTTTTCCGGCGTAGCGAATCTCGCAAAATTGGACGTCGGTGAGAATTTCTGCTCGCCGCCAATAGCGCGCAAAGAAGAAAACCGTCAACATGCCGCCGACGCAGAACCCCCACCAGATCCAATTGCCCGCAATTCCCTGCCGAGCAACGACTCCGCAAACGAACAGGGGAGTATCAGCCGCGAAAGTCGTAGCCACCATAGAGGTGCCGGCCAGCCACCAGGAAACATCCCGCCCCGAAACGAAGAATTCTTCGGTATTGCCGCTGGCACGCCGCCGGTAATAGATGCCGATCGCGAGGTTCACCAGCAGATAACCGACGATCACCGCCCAATCCATCGTGGTTAGAGGCATGTTTCCTCCGAGTTCGAGTTGGTTGCAGAAAATGGGGAACGGTCTGGCCGGGGCGAACCCGGCGTAGTGCTATATAGCAAATCTACGCCGGATTTTGCTGTTAATCAAAATGCAATGTTGATGGATCGGACACCCGAGAGCGGAATTACAAGAAGACAATGACGAGCAAGCTCGCGAGGACAGTCGAGGGCGGCTGTCCCCACATTCCGATTTAATTAGTTCATTGGAGGCTGGAGCTGTCCGAAGATCGGTGTTATCCCGGAACGTCGCCGAAGTTCGGTCAGCAGAGCCTGGGCGGCATTCTGATAAGTCTTGCTGGGATCAGAGGGGTCGGCCCATACCGCGTCGTAAACGATTTGTGCAGCTTCACGAAGGTCCATGTGCGTGGCGGCTTCGAGCACGTCCACTCGCTCTTGAAGGCGGTCAAAGCATTCCTGGCAGATCGTGGCCGGCACCGGCGCGCTCAAGTGATTCTCCTGCCGGGTGCAGTGCATGGCAGGAGTGGCCGATTCGGACGGCAGTGGAGCGGCAACCACTTGTGAGTTGAAATCCCGGAGGAAGCGTTCGCGTTCTTCTTCCAGTTGTTCAGGATCAGGCAACTGCTCCGCAGGAGAAAAACTTGCCAGCGGTTCCATAGCGGAGACTCGCTGTCGATTCTTGCAGACCGGGCATGCGGCGAGATCGGCGCCGTAGTAAGTTTTGCAATTAGAGCAGGGCAAGCCGTACCCGGTAGGTTTAGCAGATAAGGAATCGGTGTGCCGCGCTGGAGCTGCGGCTGCAGCGCCATGCCCTCCGGCCGAACCTGTGGATGAATTCAGACTGCCCATATTTCACCACCCGGAAAATTTGATTCTAGTGCGCGTCCGCGGAAAATTCTGCCTAACCTAAGTCCATGAACGATTGGGTTATCACCGCGCGCTTCCCGAACGCATGAGGTGAATGAGTTCCTCCTCGCGTGCGTGGTAGAGCTTCTTTTCGGGATCGAGTCGGGTTGCAATTTGCATTTCCGCGAGCGCCTCGCTGTCGCGGCCCATGTTTATCAGGCAGGCAGCGACTGCGTAGTGATGCTCCGCAGAGGGATCTAAACGGACCGCCTCCTGAAATTCTTTTAGGGCGCCTGCAAGATGCTGCAATTCCAGAAGGCCAGTCCCGAGATAATAGTGCGATGAGGCCGACTCCGGATCTAGCTCTACCGCGATTCGCAGCTCGCGAACGGCATCCTGGCGCTGATCCGCGGCCAACAGAAGTTGTCCGAGCGCGCGATGCTCGCCCGGATTGCTGGGGTCCTGCTCGACCGCCAGCTTGAGCTCGCGAACTGCCGACGAATACTCGTTCTTGGCCATGTAGGCTCGTGCCAGTGAATCATGGCCGCGACGCCAGCCTGGATGCGTGCGAAAAAGTTCGAGGTACTCGGCTATGGCAAGGTCGTACTCACCTTGGGCGTAGTGAATGTTGGCCAGGTTCTCGCGAATGGACGGCTCATCGGGAGACAGGTTCTTCGCCTGATTCAGCTCAACCAGGGCTTCAGCAAAGTGTTTCTGTTTTCCAAGCAGTAAGCCCAGACTGCTGTGCGCCTGCCAGAGCTGTGAGTCCAGCTGCAAAGACTTTCGGAAAAGCTTGATCGCCTCTTCTTCTGATCCTTGATCACGGGACACTAATCCCATTTCGTAGTAAACGTCGGCGTTCCCCGGATCTCGGCTCAGAGACTCCTGAAACGCATTCATGGCCGCATCGAGATGCTCGTTCACGTAGTGACCAAGACCAAGCATCCGATACGATTCGGCATCCTGAAAATCCATGCTTAACGCAGTACGAGCTTCACCGATCGCGTTCTCCCCGTCGTCTCCGTGATAGAACACCAGGGCTAGACGATTGTGCACGGCGGGAAAATCTGGCTCGGCTTCCTTAGAACTGCTGTATTCGTCAAAGGCGCCATTCCAGTCTCCCTGTTGCTGCTTGATGTAGCCGAAGGCAAAGTGCAGCGCGCCGTTTCGAGGGTTGTTCTCGAGGAGAGTGCTGACAATATCTCCGGCTGCTTCGTACTGCTTATGCTGCACCAAGCCGCCGGCTTGAATCAGAGTTGCCGGACAGGAATCGCCGGCTTGCGTTGGCTTGAGCTGGGTGAGCGCACTCAGGAGTTCCGTAGTTGCGCCAGCGGAACGAAGTTGGCCTCTTATGCTTGGCCCCGTCGCGAATGAGACTCCACGCAGCCGGACGGTCCTGACCAGCGTCGGGCTGGAAACACCGCCAGCGATCCATGCGAGCAGATGCGCACAGTCCACCGGCGCCGGTGCAGCGGAATAACACCGGGGGACGAGAGTTACAAGCAATAAGAAGAGAGTTGCTTTGCTGCGCACCGGGGACTCCCTCAGCGGTCGAGATTCGCTGAATTTCATCTACTCCAAGCAACATAGAGTCATGCGGTAATCAGGGCTAGGTCACGTAAGTAATAAGGAGCAGAGGAAACGGTACAGGCCGCCAATCGCGCCAAATCCCGCGTTCTGGCGCATGTCCATGAGTCCAGTAGTGTTCGTTCACGCGGTTCGTGGAGGTCGGCAGGGGAAGGCCATTGCCGACCGTGTCGCCGGCGTCGGACAATAGGTACATCAAGGACCAAGATTGTGCGTGCTTCTGTAACCAATTCTCTGCCGACCTCATCTAACTATCTCGACTCTTAAAGTCCACCTAGAGGCGAACGCGATGAATAAACAATCTTCCGATCAGCGCCCTGACCCCAGACGTCGCCAACCGGCAGAGGATAATGAGGACGAAGAGGAAACGCTCGATCAGACGATCGCTGACAGTTTCCCAGCCAGCGATCCTCCGTCGTCTATTCCCGATCCAAACGAGGAAGAAGAAGACGTGGCCTAGTCAAGGCCTCGCGTGTTTACGATCGGCGGAGTTGGGCTCGCAGTATCTGCAAGTTTGAAGTATCTGCAAGGTGCACGATAAAGATGAAGCCGGCAACAATCGTTTGTGTGCTTGTTTCCTTTTCTGGCCTGGCCCTCTCGGCGCAGGATGGCACATCCCCTTTTTATGATTATCGGGCGGAGAGTCCGGGTAGCGTCCACAAACTCACTCTCGCCGATCTTCCTGGACCCAACGCAACCAAGTCCGCGAATAATTTCCCAGTACCCTATCCCCGTCCGGAAGGTGTAATCCCTAAAACACTGCCCGGCTTTAAGGTGAATCTCTTTGTAAGCGGTCTGGATGAACCACGCGAGTTGCGGACTGCGCCCAATGGCGACGTGCTTCTCGCCGAAAGCGATAATGGGGAGATCAGAGTTTTTCGGGGAGTCTCTAAAGATGGCAAGCCAGAACAGAGTGAGACCTTCGCCACGGGGCTGAAACAACCATTCGGCATTGCTTTTTATCCTCCCGGAGCGAACCCAGAGTGGGTGTACGTGGCCGAGACAGGTTCAGTCAAACGTTTTCCTTATCGCAATGGGGACTTGAAGGCACGAGCCGTAGCGCAGACCATGGTTGCCGAAATATTTCCCGGGGCAAATCACGGCCGCGGTCACTGGACACGCGATATCCAGTTTTCGGCCGACGGCAAGAAGATGTACGTTTCGGTAGGCTCACTATCCAACATTGACGATCCCGACACTCACGAGACCGAATTTCACCGCGCTGATATTCTCGAATACTCTCCCGACGGCTCTGGACTACGGGTCCTCGCCTCCGGCATTCGAAATCCAGTCGGCATGGCTGTCGAACCGAAAACTGGCGCACTCTGGGCGTCCTGCAACGAGCGCGATGCGCTCGGCGACAATCTGGTTCCGGACTACACCACCCACGTCCAGGATGGCGGGTTCTATGGGTGGCCCTGGTATTACATGGGCGGCCATCACGATCCACGATTACCCGACAGCCATCCCGACCTGCGAGCGAAAATGATTACGCCGGATGTTCTGATCCAACCTCACAGCGCCCCCCTTGGCTTTGCTTTTTATCAAGGCAGTCAGTTTCCGAAAGAGTACCAAGGGGATATATTTCTGGCCCTGCACGGTTCCTGGAACCGTGGCAGTCGCACCGGGTACGAGGTTGTGCGTGTCCCGCTACATCAGCAGGGGAAAGCAAGTGGCGAATATCAGGATTTCCTGACAGGGTTCGTCACTACGGATGGAAACGTGTGGGGCCGCCCAGTTGGGATCGCGGTTGCAAAAGACGGATCACTGCTGGTGAGCGACGACGGCTCGAAATCAATTTGGCGCGTCAGTTACGTGGGCAAGTAAAATCCACTCCTCGTTTTCTTCCGTAATCTAAAGGCATGCCATCAACGCTCTCGGTGTTCATAGCCGGCGGCACCGGATATCTAGGGACACCGCTCATTCGCACATTGGTCGAACGCGGACATCAGGTCCGCGCCCTCGTCCGTCCTGGCAGTGAAAGAAAATTGCCGCCAGGATGCGAAGCGGTCGTCGGCGACGCGCTCGATTTTGCTTCCTACGAAAATCAGATTCGGCCTTCGCATACGTTTGTGCAATTGGTAGGAGTGTCTCATCCGAATCCGTCCAAGGCGGCGGAGTTTCAGGCGATTGACCGAGCTTCGGCTCTGGGAGCGGTTGACGCGGCAAGCCGGGCCGGGATCCAACACTTCATCTATTTGAGTGTGGCTCAACCGGCGCCCATGATGAAAAGTTACATCGTCGTGCGCGCGGAATGCGAAGCCGCTCTCAGGAAGAGCGGATTGAACGTTACCATTGTCCGTCCGTGGTACGTGCTTGGCCGCGGCCATCGCTGGCCCTACGTGCTGTTACCGATGTACTGGATATGCGAGCAGATTCCCTCAACTCGCGAAGGGGCCCGGCGTTTGGGGCTGGTCACGCTTGATCAAATGACGCGCACACTCGGCTCCGCCATCGAAAACCCCTGTCTTGGCGCACGTTTGGTCGAGGTCCCGCAGATCCGCACGGGCGCAGTTACTTTGTGATCACTTTCCTCCATCCTTTCTTTTTATTGAATTACGAAAGCGCATGCACATGGGACATCTTCTGGCTTTCCATCGCGAATGAGATGTTGAATCGTCAGGAAAGCAGATGGGAATAGCGAAAGAAGAATACCTGGACGACGTTCATGTTCGCATGTTGCGAGTGACGGAAGACCTGCGCGCCATTCAGCGCGAACTCAACTGCGCCGCCATGCAAGCGCCCGGCGATCCAGAGTTGATGGAGGCACTGACCCAGTTGCCGGAGATCGAGTCCTTGGAAGTTTTGAAGTCCGCTCTGGATCAGATGCGTCACTTTCTGTGGTTCTACGTGCAGGTGATGACCACAGACTCGGAACCGGAAGACCGGCGGCAGAATGCTACCAAACTACAAAGCGCCCGTGAAGCGTCGTTTATGGAAAAGAACCGTTCGATGACGGATGCAGCCCTGCTCCGCCACTACGTTGACGGAAAGAATCGCAAGCCCAACTAGAACTCTCATTCGAGAGTTACAGACTTCACCAGATTTTTCGGCCGGTCCACGTCAAGCCCCTTCCTGACCGCGACATAGTAAGCGAACAATTGCAGCGGGATGATCTCCAGAATAGGCGAAAGTAATTCCGGAGCTTCGGGAATGAAGATTGTGCGGTTGGCAAGCCTTTCAATTTCGCCATCGCCTTCGGTCGCGATTGCGATCACTCGTGCCGATTGCTGCCTGAATCCGCGAATATTGGCAATGGTCTTCTCATAGCGCATGACCGAGCCGGGATCATTGCGGTCACATGTTGCGATGATCACGACCGGCAGGTGCTCATCAATCAGCGCGTTCGGGCCGTGCTTAGTTTCGCCAGTGGGATAACCTTCCGCGTGGATATAGGAGACCTCTTTTAGTTTCAGAGCGCCATCCATCGCGATCGGATAGTGGATGGCCCGTCCCAGAAAGAGAAAATCTTCGAACTTGTGGAATTCCTCAGCGAGCTGTTGGCAGGTGGATGATGATTGAAGGACGGTTTCGGCCTTCTCCGGTAGTGCAAGAAGTTCCGCAATCCACTTGCCCAATTCGTCCTTACTAAGCTCTTCGCGAACCTGCGAAAGGTAGGCAGCAAATAGAAACAGCACCGCCATCTGCGCGGTGAACGCCTTGGTGGAGGCAATACTGATTTCGGGTCCTGCGTGAGTGTAGAGGACGCCGTCCGCCTCGCGTGCAATCGTCGAGTTCTCAACGTTAGAAACGGCAATGGTGCGTGAGCCCTTTTTCTTCGCCTCGCGCTGGGCGGCAGTCGTGTCTGCAGTTTCGCCGGATTGCGTGATCGCGATCGTGATCTCCCCGCGTCCGATCATCGGATTGCGGTATTCGAATTCGCTTGCGTAATCCACTTCCACCGGCAAGTGGACCAACTCCTGGAACATGTACTGGCCCGTCATGCCCGCGTGCCGGCTGGTGCCCGAGGCCACAATGTTAATGCGACGGAGGGCGCGCAATTCGTCAGGGCCGATACGCACCTCATCCGCCAGACGAACTTCACCCGTCTCGAGCGAGACACGCGGGGCTATCGTATCGGCGAGAGCCTTCGGCTGCTCGACGATCTCTTTGAGCATGTAGTGGGGAAATCCGGCCTTGTCCGGCATGTTTCTCCTTCGATGAACTGACAAACGACGAATGAATTACTGAACAATGACGCCGCCCACCATGGTCGCTCGAACTTCCCCACTGGCGGTCAACACTACGAAGTCGGCGTCCACGCCAGGCTCGAGAATCCCCTTTTTGTCAGCACCAGCCACTCGGGCGGGATTTAGCGTGGCCGCACGCACGGACTGCTGCAGGTCCAAATGGGCGAATTGCATGCAATTTTGCACCGCGCGGTCCATGGTCAAGACACTGCCCGCGAGCTTTCCATCACGCACGCACTTGCCGTCTCTTAATTCCACTTCCAACGACCCAAGCTGGTAGCGGCCATCGGGCATGCCGGTTGCTGAAATTCCGTCTGTGATCAACACCATGTTTTCTACGCCCTTCGCCCTGAACAAAACTTCGATCATGGTTGGATGGACATGAATTCCGTCAGCAATTACATCTGCGGTCAGACGCGAATTGGACAGGATTTCGCCGAGAATTCCCGGTTCCCTGTGATCCAGCGGACGCATTGCATTAAAGGTGTGGGTGGCGTGGCGGGCTCCGGCAGTCACCCCTTCGCGCGTCGCGTTGAGATCAGCATCCGAATGCCCCAAGCTGACGCTGACTCCACGTTTGTTGGCTTCAGAGATGACTTCCACCGCACACTCCAACTCGGGCGCAATCGTCATGATGCGAATATGTCCCCGGGCGGCCTGCCAGAGCTTGTCGAAAACCTTGACGGATGGAGTGACCAAGTCCTCAGGCGGATGCACCCCACGCCGCGCATGGCTCAGAAACGGACCTTCGATATGAATACCGAGAGCTTGAGCCCGATTGCCTGGTTCATTCTCGGTTGCGGAGTCAATCGCGGTTGCTAAGTGCTCTAGAGCACTTAGCAACTTGTCGAGAGGTGCGGTAACCGTAGTTGGATAGTAGCTGGTCACTCCGCAGTGCGCGAGAAAACATTCCATTCCTCTGCGTCCGCCGCTGTCCGTCTGCATCACATCGTGTCCGGCGGCACCATGGATATGAATGTCCACAAAGCCCGGCGTAAGGATGCAGTCTCCAAAGTCTGTAACCCCAGCATTCGCTGGCACTTCCAACTCCGCCCGAGGGCCCATTCTGGCGATCCGTCCGTCCTCAATGAGGACCAGCGGCTGATCGATACCTGTGTGCGGTGTGAAAAGACTCTTTGCAGTAAAAGCGATCACTGAAGCAGCGGCTCCTAGCTCGACAGTATAGCAGCGAGGAGTTGCGCATCTCCTCAAAAACCAGCCGTCACTGATATAGAGCACTTTTAGGGATGTCCCCCGCCACGCTGTACCGACGTCATGTATGAATCGAGACGAGACTGCGCGAGAGGTATAGAAATGCGTGCGGGTTCTCAAAAATATTGCAGTGTTATATTTTATTGAAGTCTGCTTGCTCCCGCGTTCCACAATGCGAGCGGACCCCATCCGTCGGGGAGTGGCTCAGCCTGGTAGAGCACCTGGTTCGGGACCAGGGGGTCGGAGGTTCAAATCCTCTCTCCCCGACCAACACCCGATTAGTTCCGTATAGCCCGTGACTCAGGCATAACCCAGAGATCCAGCCGTTAATCCGTGCGAAAGGAATTCACTTCACGTGTAATCAGTCCACGGAGCGATGGCTGGAAATTGTCTCAGCACCGAATCGTTCTGGTGCGTAAGGGGCTTTCGTGACTTCAACATCAGTCTTGACGACGAGCATCGATTGGGAGCATTATCACCTACCGTCCAGGCAGTCACACGCGGTTGGGACCAACTTTCCTCAAGGAGGACACCATGCGTGGGCCATGGAGTTTTGCTCTAGTAGTACTTCTCTCTTCTGCGCTCTTCGCGCAACTTCCAACTTCAACTCTCAATGGCACGGTAACCGATCCACAAGGCGCGGCTGTTGCTAACGCCAAAGTCATCCTTACCAGCCTAGCGACGAGCGTCGTGCGCGAAACGACTTCAACCGCTCAGGGTTTTTATACATTTGCAAATGTGATGCCCGGCGATTACAGGCTTGATGTCGAGAGCCCTACATTCGCTAAGGCCGAGATAAAGGAGGTTCGGCTTGAAGTCGGCCACGCATCCACGGTCGATGTGAAGCTTTCGCCGGCCAAAGTTGGTCAGGTGGTGACGGTTCAAGCGGCTGAAGCGCAGGTGGATACAACTCAGTCCGAAGTGCAGGGCCTGGTGACGGCCCCCACGATAGAAAACATTCCTCTGAATGGGCGCAATTTCCTTGAGCTCGCCTACCTGATTCCGGGAAGCCGGCCGGCGACCAACTTTGATCCCACCAAGACCAATACGCTGGAAGTGTCATCAGCGGGGGCTTTCGGTCGCGGCGGCAATATCAGCGTGGACGGTGGGGACAACAATGACGAGGTCGTCGGCGGGACGTTAATGAATTTCCCCGAAGACAGCATTCAAGAGTTCCAGATTGCCACCAATAAGTTCACGGCCGAAGTGGGCCGGTCCGGTTCGAGCATCATTAATATCATCACCAAGTCCGGCACCAATGACACTCACGGTTCAGGTTTTATCTTTTTCCGGCACAAGGCACTGCAGGCGCTCCCGGCACTGAGCCGAAACCAACCCGCGCCTCACTTTGTGCGCGAGCAGTTCGGCGGGTCAGTGGGTGGCCCCATTAAGCGCGACCGCGCATGGTGGTTTGTTTCCTCGGAGTACCGCAATCAGGGGCACGCTGTGCCGGTTGGCTTCCGCGACTTCACCACAAGCTCGGTTGTCAGCAGCTCCGCACCCGCATTTCTGCATGACTATTTGCTGTCCGCCCGCACCGACTTCAAGCTCAGCGAAAAGGACAGCTTGTTCGTGCGCTACGCGTTTAACCGTTCCCGCGATATTGACAACGGGAGTCTGCGCGAGCCTTTAGGAACCGCGGCAAATCGTCAGTCTTCGTTTAACCGCTTCCACTCTCCCTTGGCTACCTGGACCCGGACCATTTCTCCTAGTCTAGTAAACAGCTTCATCTTCCATGGGGATTGGTTCTTGAACTCCATCCCAGCATTCAGCCCGGATAACCCAGTCACCAATCCACCGGGGTTGGCAGCGGGAAACGAAGTCCGCTTCCCCAGCCTGCAGGATGGTGCCAATTTCCGTATCCCGCAGAGCACCAAGTTTAATCGCTATCAGATCCGCGACACCATGAGCTGGGTGACTGGAAATCACACATTGAGGTTCGGCGGCGAGTGGCAGCATTTAAGCACCTATGCCTTGTTCGATCTTTTCGGCAGCGGCACCATTTTCACTACTGAAGCTTTTGCCTCTCAAGACCGCAACGGAGACGGCTCGGTAAACGACCTCGACATTCCAATTGCAGTGGCGATCAAGAGCGCTGCTCCTTCACGTCCACCTATCGTGCCGTTTTATCCCAATTCGTATTTCGGCGTGTACATTCAGGATGACTGGAAGGCTCGGTCCAATCTGACCCTAAACTTAGGCCTGCGTTGGGAATTTGATGATGTCCTCGGTGACGCCAGCAATTTGCATCCTTGTGCCTCGCTCACCGCGGCTGACAATAAGTGCGATTTCGTCGAGAACATCCTAGGAACCCACGAAGGACGAGACTTCAAGCAGTTAGGACCTCGCTTAGGTTTCGCCTGGGACCCGTT
>WNGL01008035.1_pt1 | contig 25972 bp, 20 predicted proteins | sample 5400591 | NCBI WGS metagenome assembly WNGL01 (sample SAMN13153377, study PRJNA577476) | soil metagenome | isolation source: 80 cm soil or saprolite under Garry oak tree replicate 1 | place: USA:California | collected 2016-06-15 | reverse complement strand
AGTTCGGTCATAGTTTTTGCCCATAGTGGGCAGAAGCGGACCTTCCTCCCTTTTCCGTGGAGTTTCACCGATCCGGTTCCGTCGGGGTTCCGCTCCAGATCTTCGATCGTCACATGGACTGCCTCGCTGGCCCTGGCACTTGAGTTGTAGAGGCAGAGCAAGAGCGCATGGATCGCGGCGAGTCTCTGGTTGCGGGTACCAACCGTGCAACACCGCACCCTTTCAAGTTCCGTGAGAAAAGCCGTAATCACGTCACCCGAGAGATCATAAACTGTGAGTGCATCGACCCGTTTCTTGCAGAGTTTCGATGCGAACGGTAGCAGTAGGCAAAAAGCATCGCGGTAACTTTGCTGAGTATTATGTGCAAGGTTTCGCTCCGCAATGAGGTGTTCCAGCAGAAACCGTCTAATCCACGGACTGAGCAAGGAATGGTCAGCCATGCCGCACCTCCCCCGAAGTGTAGATCTCAAACCAGGAACTCAATCTGACTGCGCCATTCGAAGTTTGTCGGACTGCGCGAGGACAAGAATCCTCGAAGCGTGCTAGCCGGAAGTTATTCAACTGCCTTCTTCATTTTCTCAGCGTTGAATTCTTCCCCAAATCGTGACCGCGTAGTCTCCAGGAACTCGGGGACAGGACGGACGTTTTCCGCTCTGTAAGGGCATGTCACGGTTTTCAAGTTTGCCCGCTGGAGCGATAGTGCGGGAGTGAACTTCTCCTTCGCTCAATATTAGAAGCGCTTTTTGATTTTTATGTCGATGCCGAAGGTGCCGTTCTGATCGCGCAAGCCAACGATGGAAACGTTGCGGTCCACGTTGTACTCCACCTGAATAACCTGCTGCTGTGTTGAACTCACGTTAGAGACGTAAGTGATGGTGAGGTTGCGGGCGATTTGCTGCTCGACGGTGACGCGCGCCGCGGCGTTTTGCTCCGAGCCGGTGGAACCGACTTCCCCCAGGCCGGGATCCACGCGAAAACGAGTGATGCCAAACAAACGCTCGAGACGACCGCCAAGCTGGCTCGAAATTGCTTCAGAGAGAATTGCGGAAGCATTGGCCGTTCCGCTTGAGGCTGTGGCTCCGCCACGGGATGTGGCGGCCTCCGAAGTGGTTTGCCCCAAAGCCAACAAAGTAACGATGTCATCCGCAGGCAAAGGGGGATCGGAACGATAAGCGAGCGTGAGCTTGCTGGCAGGACCGTTGAAATTCAGAGTGATCTCATACTGCTCGACGTTGGTGGTGGCTTCGACGTTGAGGACGGGATCCAGGCGGAAAGGATTGGCAAAATTCAAATCGCCGCGCGAAACACGATAGCGATTTCCCGCAAAATTCAAATTGCCAGAGAGGATGTGGATGTGTCCGAGAAGGATGGGATGTTCCCAAGTTCCGCGCACGCGGAGGTTGGCGTCGGCCTGGAGTTGCGCGCCGGGCCACTCCATGCGGGCGTCGGGCGCCGAGAGCCCTTCGACGTCGAACTGCAAATTGCGAAGATAGGAAGAGGTAGTCGAGGGGCCGGTGATTCCTTCTTTTGCGGAAACGAGCATGCCGGCAACCTGGAGACCCTGGGTGAGAGTGACGCGCTCCACGATGACGCGACCGGAAAGAACAGCGTTGCTGGTCGTGCCGCTGAGACGGAGCGTGCCTCCGACCAGCCAGCTCATACCCTCGGGATAGCGGATGCGGACACGGTCGGAGCGAACGCTGATCTCATAGCGGAGAGGCGTCTCGGCGTAATTGACGCTGCCGGTAAGATGCAATGAGCCTCCGCCGGATTCCGCGCTGACGTTTTCAAAGTAAAGGCGGGTCGCGTCGAAGACCAGGTCGCCCTGTATGGCGCTGAGCCCCGTGGGGAAATCCGAAACGCGGGCGGAAGCGTTTTCAATGTGCACGCGCCCGGTGATGCGCGGACGATCCAGGTTTCCTTCGAAAGACACGTTAATCTGTGCGGGGCCGCGCGCGTCCAGGTCGGGGACGTAGCCGCTGAGAAGGCGAAGATCCAATCCGCCATTGAGGCGCAAGGCCAAGGTGCGGCGTCCCGCGAATTGGACGGAGCCTGCAACCTGGAGATTCGTGTCCGTTCCGCGAAAAGTAACCGGTTCGATTTCAAGAGAATCCCTTGAGGAACGAAAGTGAACGACGCCAGTGTTTTCCAGGTGGACCCTGGCGTAGTCCATAGCCATGCGAGAGAAATTCGCATCCACCACGATGCTCTCCGGGCGGCGAAGCGCGCCATTCAACGCAATATCGCCATCGGCATTCGCGTGGCCACTGAAATTTTGCAGGTGCAGAGCCGTGAGCAAGAAAGGATCCAGGTCGATGTTCTTGATGGAGATTTTTCCGTTCAAGTTGTAAGGCTCGGCCAGAGAGAGCGTATAGCCGCCGGATATTTCACCCGTGGCCATGGCGGAAGTCAGTTCGAGATGAGCGGTGGCACCATCCGATTTCAAGTTGCCTTCAAAACTGCCAATGACGGACTGACCGACGCGGAGGTCCACAACGCGAAACGTTCCTTCACCTTTGGGCGCGAGAGCGGAGCCCTCCGCCTTCATCCGAAAACTCAGCTGTCCGCCTACGGGCAAGCGGCGCGACTGCAATTTTTCAAAGTTTTCCAATGGCAGACCCGCGCCCACAAGATCAGCCGAAAAAGTTTGGGCATCGAAACGATAGCTCGCCGAACCGGTGATGATTCCGGTGCCGCGGCCGTTCTCTTTGCCGGGTGGAAAAAATCTCAGTTCCGCATTGGCGATGTGCGCTTCCTCCGGGGAGAGAATGAGCTGGCCACGGAGGCGGTTGAAAGAAAGGCCGTAAACGGAGGCATCGGCAAGGTCGAACAGGCCGGTCACGTTCGGTTCAGCGCGGGTGCCTCGTCCGTGAAATTGACCGGTCAACAGTCCCTTCACAGGATAGGACATACCCAGAAACTGCTCGAGGTTTTCGGTGGGAACTTTTTCAAAGCTAACGTCAGCAGTCCAATCGTTCTTAGGCCGGAAATTCCATTTGGTCAGAGACAGGTTGGCTTCAATGACGGCCTGCATTTGTCCGCGGCGGGCGGTGGCGTTAGCCAGAATCAGTTTCGAAGGCGAAAAGGTCAGGTCGCCTTCGAGGAAGTCCAGGAAAACGCCGTCGTAGCGAGCCCTTTCTCCGCGCACATGGCCTTGAAACGTGGCGCCGGAGGAGGGGCCGGTAATTTTTCCGTCCCATTTTACATTGCCGGAAAGGGGTTGAGCAGCTTCCTGAGAGGAAGGGGCGACGTCTCGCACGCCGTTGATGAAATCCTTATACGGTTCGAGATTCTGCGCCTCAAATTTTACGTTGAGCGCAGAATTATGGGGTGCGAGAAGGCCATCAACGGTTCCGTGAGACGACGGCGTCTCAAATTCTCCGCCCGGGGAGATCAGCAACGTGCTTGCATCGAAACGGTAGTGGAGCTGCCAAGAGGCGCGGACCGGCTGATGATGTTCGGCGATCTGGTCGGGGTAGTCCCAGGAGGTTTTTGCGAAGATTTCGAAGTGGCGGAAGGGGCCGGTCCAGGTTTCAACGGAGTCCGCCGAAATGCGCGAGTCCCAATGCAACTCGTCCACCGGGAAATTGCGGTGTTCGATACACGGCAGGATGGGGGCTAATTGCATGCCGTCGACGTGAGTTTTGGCCCGGAATTTCAATCCGTCCCACACCATGTCCACGCGTCCCGTCACGCTGCCGCCAAACGCGCCAGCAAAGAAATCGGGAATTTCGAGACCCGCTTTGTCCATGTGATAGGTGCCGCGGCTGATCAGACCTTTGGCGTGAAAAATCTCATAAGGCAAAGCGATGTCTTGCGAAGAATAATTGCCGGTTCCCTTGAGCTGAGCTTTCGACCATTGTGCTTCACCGTGAAGGTCGACGCGCCCGGCAGGCACGTAGGGGTCGCGCAGCGTATCGCGAATGTCGGTAAGCTCCACCCATCCGCGGTAACGGAAAGACCATTTCGGGTCGGCGAAGCCATGCATCTCCGCCTGGGCATCCACACGGGAATGGCCTGCGTCAAAGACGCCTTGCTCAAGGGCAAAGCCATCAGGCGAGAGCGAGAATTTAGCCTTAACGCCCACGGGAAGCGGCACGTAGCGCTTGGAAGTGAATTCGACGGTCTGCCATTCCAGATTGCCCACATACAATGGGCGTTCTGGCGTGCCGCCCGAATCGAGTGAGAAGCGCAAGTCTCCGCCGTGGACGGTGATGGGAGTCTTGACATCGTTGTAGAGAACCCAGCCATCCGCGAGCAATAGACGATGGATTCGCAATTGGAACAAGGTGTCGTTCCATGGCCGCTTGGCGGAAGCGGGGCGCTGGGGCGACGGAACATTGGTGGCGCCATTTTTTCCGACAATGATATGAATATTCGGCTGCTGAACCAGAAGCTCATTCAGCGAAACTCTTCTGCCCCAAAAAGAATCGATGCGCAGCGCCGCCTGGACTTCATCGGCCGAAAAAAGTGGTTCGGTGCCGGCGGGCTCGTTTCCGTGAATCACCAGATGATTGAGGGTGACACGCATAGCGAGCCAGCGAATGGACATTGAGCGAAATTCGGCTTTTCCCCCGGTCGCTCTTTCCAGGCGGCTAATCAGAAGGCGCTGCAGCAAGGGATTTCCGGCTCCGCTGAGGAAGAAGATGATCACGCCCAAGATCGCGAGAACCGCCAGGACCCAGGGCGTGTGAATGACCCAGGTCCAGATGGGGTGGCGGCGTTTTCCGTTCACTTCGCCACCTCGTCAAGAGATTTCTCAACGTGGAGGCGAAGGCGGCTTTCTTTCAGCCACTGCTCGGCCTGCTGGTTGATGCCATTCTGAATGAGCGCCTCTTGAATGGAGTCACGCGCAGCATCGAGCGTGGGCGGCTCTTGACCGCGGGCCTTCGCTCGGGGCACGATGGCCGTCTGATAAAAATCTTCAATCTTTTTTGGATCGATCTGCACAGCCGGGCGGAAACGGGAGTCGAGATAGTTGCTTAAATAGAGTTGTGAGGCCACCATGGCCCGCACATCCTGTTCGCTAAGGCCTGCCTGCTTCCTTCTCACTTCGTATTCCTGTTCGGAGCCAAACGAGTCCCTCACGCGGCTTAGACCGCGGTCGATGTCCGCTTCGGAAGGACGCGGCGAATGAGAGACGTCCGCCTCGGTTCGTACGATCCATTGGTCGATGAGGCGGTCCAAAATCTGAGCGTCAGTTTCAGCCTTGCCATCGAGGAATTGCTGGTAACGGGTGAGGGCGTGAACGTCGCTCAGGAGGATGACGTCGTTTTCGACGCGCGCGACGATGCGGTCCACCACTTCCTGCGCTTGGAGCCATATAGAGGCGGTTGCAATGGCGGCAGCAAGGACAATCCCGCGAGTTAGAAAGCCGCGCATCAGAAGGTGGACCCCAAGTTGAAGAAGATTTGGAATCCGGGCAGGCGCGTGCTCTTCTGGCCAAGAGAACCGGCAACGCAAGTGGGCGTATTCGAAGGACAGGGAACCGGGACGATGAAAAGAGGGCGGTTGAGCTGGTATCCAAGATCAATGCGAATCGGGCCGACCGGTGTTTTGTAACGGAAACCGAGGCCAGCTGTGTGAGCAAAGTAGTTCAGTTCGTTTGAGCAATTGGTCACGCACATCGGTACGTTGGCGGGCCCTGGCGGCTGCGAGGGGTTTTGCAGCGCAAGGGTGGGGCTTGCTAGATTCGTTCGAAACGAGATGCGGCTCAGGCGGCTGTACACGTTGCCGCCATCATAGAAGAAGGCGCCGCCGAGGGAGGTGCCGATGAATGGCAAGCGCATCGGAAAGCGAAACTCCTGGTTGAGTACGAGCATGGCCTGGCCGCCGACGGGAAAGCCAGAGATGGAGTCGCGCGGGCCGGCTTGATTCAACGCAAAGCCACGAAGGGACGTTCCGCCTCCGGCAAAGAAGCGTTCGGGCAAAGGGATTACCGTCGGAAGTGGCGGCGTGGTGGGAGCAGGAAAACTGAGCGAGACGGTGTCACGATATGGCGCAAGAATCCCAAAGCGCATGGATCGCGCGAAGCTGAACCGACGCTTGATGGGATGGTACGTGGAGTTTTGAAAAAAGAACCGCAGGAAACTTGCGCTGGAACCCAAGTAGGTGTCGGCGATGCCAAAATCGGCGCTGTTGAAGCTGCCCTTTGAGGCGTCCGCGGGATTGTTGCGCGAGTCGCGGAACCACGTTACGCCGAATTGCGAGACAAGGGTAGGCTGATTGAAGAGGGGGACTTCCTGGCTGAGAATTTTTAGGTCGGAGACACGCACCTGGCGGAAAGCGTAGCGAAACAGCACGGTCGTCAACGGGCTGATTTGATCCGTCAACTGCACTGAGCCTTCGTAGCGTTGTTCGGTGAAGGTGTTGATGTCGCGAGTTTTCTCTGCGAAGGCGGTGGCTTGAAAACTGAGCCGGGAATTGCCAAAAGTATTGGGATCGGAGTATCCGAGCAAAGCGCGGCCCTGGAGAGTGCTGCCGCGAAGCTTAAAGGAAAGCGTGTCCGCCCGCCCGGTCAAATTGAGTTTGCTGATTTCCAAAATGCCTCGCGGTGCCGCTTCCACCTGTCCGCCGGTGGGATTCGTCGTGCTTGCCAGCCGCTGCACTTCAAAACCGCCACCATAGGCCAGTGTATAGCGCTTGGCTTCCTCAACGAGAACCGCGATGTCTTTGTCCACGTCGGTTCCGGTGGGATTCTGGGGTTCGATGGTGACACGGTTGAAAATTCCGAGGTTGTAGAGGCGTCGTTGGGATTCGACTACGTCGCCTTCGCGCAAAGGCTCCTGCGGTTTGATGCGCACTTCCCTGCGAATCACTCCGGGGCGAGTGTGTTCATAGCCGCTGATTAAGATAGTGCGAACGCGCGTCTGCGGGCCTTCTTGAATGTGGTAGACAAGCCGCACAGCGTCCGCTTGCTCGGCCAGAAGCTTTGCCTCTTTCTTCTGTTCTTCCTTTTTTTGCGCCGGTGGGGACGACCCGTTATGAGAACTTGGGGGCGTTTCTTGCTGCGTGGCGTTCTTTGCGCTCGGCGGGGAAACACGTTCTGCGGTCGCGGAGAAGGTGGCTTCCGGGAACCCTTCGTTGAAATAAATAGCAAGGATATTGTCACGGTCCGCGGTCACGCCGAAATCGGAGTACGGCTGCCCGGGAGTTGACCCGACTACACCCAGCAGCTCTTCTTCTTTGAAAGCGTGAATGCCCTCAATGGCCAGGGAAGCCACTCGCGTCTGCTTTCCTTCCTGCACGGCAAAGGAGATAAACAAATACCCTTCCTTGCCCTTGTAATTGTCTTCCACGTCCTGCGTGACCTTGGCGTCTAGAAAACCGTTGGCTTGATAAAGCGTTTGCATGGATTGCGCATCGGCATCCACGAGCCGCCGGCTAAATCGCCCCGGCGAGCCGAAAGCTCCCTGGAAGATTTGCAGCCGGCTCTTCAACAATTCGGTGTCGAAGTACTTGTTTCCAGTAATCTCTATGCCCACAAGTTTGTGCTTGTCGCCGCGTTCGACGGTGTAAGTAATGGCTTCCTGAGTCCCTTGCCAGACGCTGGTTTTCACGTCGTGCATCTCGATTTTGTAGCTTACGTCGGCGTCGAAGTATCCCTGGCGCTCCAGATGCTCGCGAAGGTTGCGCTTCCCTTCTTCGAGCAGGTCGGGGTCGACCGCGCCCTCCTGGTAAATGGGTATCAGTTTCTTGAGTTCGGAGTCGGAAAACTTCGAGCCGCTGACGGAAACTTCCACGCGCGGTCCTTGCGTCGCTTCGAGGAAAATCGGGACGGCGTTCTTTGCCGCGTCGTAGTCGCCTCGCCGGGTCGTGACCCGCGAGCTAAGATGCCCCCGTTTCGCCAGGAATTTCCTGACGCGCTCGGTCCCGCGCTGGAGCCGCGCCGAGGTGATGGCTTGGCCGGGCTTCATCTTGAAGCGCGACAGCATGTTCGCGTCTTTGTAGGCAGTATCATTCTTTAATTGGATGCCGGAAACGTGGGCCCGCGAACCCGGTTTCACATGAACGACAATATCCATTTGGTGCGTATCGGGATGCGGCCACGTTTCCGCGGAAACTTCCGCTTGGTACAAGCCCTCTTCGCGGAGAGTTTCGCGCAAACGTTCCAGCGCTTCATCCACAATTTGCTTTCGGTAGGTTTGACCCAGGCCAATTTGCATGGCGGCCGACGCAGAAGCTTCGGTGGGTGGAGGTTCCAATCCTTCGATTTGGACCAGGCTGAAAAACAGGTTTTCCCGGACTTCGAAGTCCAGTCGGACACCATCGGTCACCGGCGTCACAACAGCCCTCAGGTCCGCGTAGTTTCCAGTTTTATAAAGCGCCCGCAGACTCTCGGCGATTTTTTCACGATCCAGTGGCTTGCCAATTTCCACGAAGATGCCTGAGGGCGATTCCGCGAGGACGTGGCTGTCTGACTCGCGCACAATGCGAAAAGCAACGACGACCGGCGCGCTCCGGGCTTTGTCAGAAGGACTAACCTGCACCGGCAACTGGGAATACATTGGCATCGCCCCCGACAGGAGCCCAAAGGCGATAATTCCCCACGTCCCTATGATCCGGCGCAATTTCATGCTTTCTTTGGTTCAGACGAAAGCGTAGCACAGGGGCGTTGCCTCCCCTCTGCCCTTTGGCGCTATGATGTTACCTGGGAGGCCTGTCTGACAGGCCAGTTGGGATCACACCATCCGTGAACGATTCTTTCCTTGAAAAATACTCGCGTCAGATGCTCTTTGCGGGGATTGGCCCCGAAGGGCAGCGCCGCTTGCTTACCTCTCGGGCAACGATTGCTGGCTGCGGAGCGATTGGAGCTGCCACCGCCAACCTGCTGGTGCGCGCGGGAGTCGGTTCGGTCAAAATCATTGACCGGGACTTCGTCGAACCCTCTAATCTTCAACGGCAGACGCTGTTTGACGAATCGGACGCCCGGGACGCTCTGCCTAAGGCGTTTGCCGCCGAACAGAAACTGCGCGCTATCAATTCGGGCGTTGATGTGAAAGGAGTTGTTGCGGATCTCAGTCCGGCGAACGCGGAAGAACTTCTCTCCGGCTGCGACCTCATCCTGGACGGGACGGATAACTTTGAAACGCGCTTCCTGATCAATGATTTCGCGGTGAAGTTCGGGCGGCCCTGGATTTATGCGGCGGGAGTTGCCAGCTACGGCCTAACCATGACCATCCAACCTGGAATCACGCCCTGCCTCGCCTGCCTTTTGGAATCCGGCAAGTCCTCGCACTCCCTGGACGAAACCTGCGACACGATCGGCGTGCTCGGCCCTATCGTGAACCTCATTGCCTCTTGGCAGGTTGCGGAGGCACTGAAGCTTCTGGCTGGCCGCCCTGAAGTGCTTCACGGAAGGTTGCTTTCTTGCGATGTTTGGACGGGCCGCATGCAGTCGATTCGTTTGGCGCGCAATCCAGAATGCCGGGCCTGCGGAAGGCACGATTACACCTATCTAGAAGGGGAGGCTCAGCCACATATCACGCTCTGCGGGCGTGATTCGGTGCAGATTCATGAGCGCAGCCGGGCTCTCAACCTTGCGGAACTCGCCCTTCGCCTGCAGCCGGTGGTCAAAGATGTTCGCCAGAACGATTTCCTGATTCGCTTCCGTGTGGCGCCGTATGAAATGACGGTCTTTGCGGACGGCCGGGCCATCCTGAAAGGCACGAAGGACCCTGCTGTGGCGCGGACGCTCTACGCGCGCTATCTGGGAGCTTGAGCTTCGATTACTGGGATTAGGGATTCAGCGGGGGTGTCCTGAGCGGCCGAACGAACTCCGCATACTCGAGCGATCCAGATTCTCACGCAAGTTCATCAGCGTCAGGAAGGTACTCAGGATACGGGCCTTCAGGTCATCGGTAAGGTGTAAACCGCTTGTGGCCACGCGCGCCAGGCGCTCGCCGTGCTCCGTGATAAAGCGCATAATCTCGCGCTGGCGCTCCGGCGGCGCATTGCCAAGGGCGGTTTCGCGGCGCATCTCTCCGCAGCTCGTTTCCAGAGCCAGGGTAAAGTGCAGCACGCACAACTTCTGCTCGGCAAGTGCCGGGGGCGAGTCGTTCTTGCATCCAGCGATTTGGCAGGTTATTCCCATGGGCCCGTGGCACACACGATAAGTAACATTCCCGGTCCGGAAAATCCAGTGGCCATCGGTGCTGATGCGCTGAATCTTACATCGCCGGGGCTTCAGCCTCCGGGCGCTCACTTGGGCAGCCCACCGAAGATTTTGGTCATTTTTTGGTTGACACAAATATGCATCAGTCTGTATAAATATACACAGGGAAGAAAACAGGCGATGGGTGCAGGGAAAACATTTCGGCAAGGGCAAATCCTCCGGCTGGTGACCGGTGAGCGTATCTCGAATCAGGAAGATTTGCGCCGGCGGCTGGCCGCGCAGAAGATGCGCGTCACCCAAGCCACGCTCTCCCGCGACTTGCAGGAACTCCGCTTGGTAAAAACCCAGGAGGGATACAAGCAAGCAGCGGCTCTGCCCGAAGAACCCACACCTCTGCCACCACTAGCGAGGGCCCTGGCCGAGTTTCTGCTGGACATTCGCCCTGCGGAAAACCTTCTGCTGCTGAAAACTCCGCCCAGCGGTGCGCAACCTTTGGCGGCAGCCGTGGACGCATCGAAATTCACAGAGATTGCCGGAACTATAGCCGGCGACGACACCGTATTGATCATCACTCCCAACAAGAAGACGCGCGAGTCCCTCCAAAGAAAGATAGAAGCCCTGGTGAAATGAGGGACCCTCGACAAATCGCTGTTGTAGGCGTCACCGGTTATAGCGGCCTGGAATTGGCGCGCATTCTGTTGCGTCACCCTGCGGTCCAGACCCCGACTTTCTATGTTCGGGATGCGAACGGCACAAAATGCCTGTCTGAGCGCTTTCCACAGTTTCGCGGCTGGGGCGAAGCCCCCTTGCGTGCACTTTCGGTCGAAGCCATCACGTCGAGCAACGCCGGCACGGTGTTTCTTGCGACGCCGCATGAAGTTTCGGCGGAATTGGGGCCGGCTTTCTTGAAGGGGGGTTTGCGTGTGGTGGATTTGAGCGGCGCGTTCCGTTTTCGCGGTGCGGACACCTTCACTTCCTGGTACAAATTGCCGGCGCCCCATGCCGTGTGGCTGAGCGAGGCGGCTTATGGCATCCCGGAACTGTATTCCAGGGAAATTGCTGCGGCCAGGCTCGTGGCCAATCCAGGCTGCTATGCAACGAGCGTGATTCTTGCGCTTCGGCCGCTCACGGACTCGGGTTGGATCGCGCCGAATACCTCGGTCGTTTGCGATTGCAAGTCCGGGGCGAGCGGAGCAGGCAAAGATCCGCGGCGCGACCTCCACTTTGTGGAAGTGGATGAAAATTTCAAGGCCTACGGCCTCTTCACCCACCGGCACACTCCTGAAATCCTCGAGCACACGGGTTTGAGCGAATCCCAGGTCGTGTTTTCTACACACCTGTTGCCGCTCGCGCGCGGAATTCTCTCCACGATTTACGTAACGCTCAATCAGGAGAAAACCGCGGCCGAAGTCGAAGCCCTCCTTCGCCAGTTTTACGCCGGGAAGACGATGGTACGCATCTGGCCCGCCGGGACGCTGCCGGAGCTGCAGCACGTCGCGCACACGAATTTTTGCGACATCGGCTTTGTCCTGGATTCTTCCGGACGCCGCCTGGTTCTCGTCTCCTGTCTCGACAATCTCGGAAAGGGCGCTGCCGGCCAAGCCGTGCAAAATTTGAACCACATGCTGGGCATCAAGGAGCAGACCTCACTTCAATGAGAATCGTAATCAAATTCGCAGGAGCATTGCTGGAAGACGACGCCACGGTGCGCGAACTAGCGCGCCAGGTGGCGGCGCTTGCGCAGGAGGGCCACGAAATCCTCGTGGTGCACGGAGGTGGCAAGCTTTTCACGGCCACGCTGAAGCGCATGGCCATCGAGAGCAAGTTTGTCGGAGGCCTGCGCGTCACGGACCGCGAAACGCGCGACGCCGCGATCATGGTTTTTGCCGGCCTGCTCAACAAGAAAGTGGCCGCCGCGATTTCCGCGGAGGGTCAGCCCGCCGTCGGAGTCTCCGCCGCGGATTCCCGCAGCTTCCTCGCCGAACCCATGGTGCACAACGAGGTGGAAGGCGGCCTCGGCTTCGTCGGCTATTTGACAGGCCTGAACCTGCCCTTCATCGAATCGCTCTGGCGCGAAGGGCTGGTTCCCGTGGCGCCTTGCCTCTATCTCACGGACGTCGCGGGCGTGCTGGACGGTGAGAAGGTTCTCTCGGTCGTCGCTTGCCAGGAAATTGACAGCCTGGTGCAATGCCGCGTCGTTTCCGGCGGCATGGTTTTGAAGCTGGAAGCCGCCAAACGGGCAATCGAAGGCGGCGTGCGGCAGGTTCGCATCGTAGGAGGCACGGCTCCCGAAGCCTTGCTGCTTGCCTCGCATGCAGAAGAAGCTGACTCCGTGCCGGGGACACGCGTCCTGCAACACTTCCATGCTGCCGCGCAGGCAGCTTTCACGGCGGCGTGATGAACAGGACATCCAAGAGAACCCCGAAAACGCAGCCAGTGCAGAGGAGCAGGCAATTCGCTGCGGCTACTTCCAAGCCCGACGCGCGGTTGTTGGACGCCGAGAAGTTTCTCCTGCCCACCTACAAGCGGCAGCCCGTCATTATGACGCACGGCCGGGGTGCGTACGTTTTCGACTCCGCAGGTAAAAAGTATCTGGATTTTCTGGGCGGCATCGCCGTCAACGCGCTCGGACACGCGCATCCGCGCATCGTCAAAGTGGTTCGCCGCGAAGCTGCGCGCGCGATTCATCTTTCCAACCTCTACCACAACGCATTTCAGGGCCCGCTGGCGCGCAGGCTCGCGGAATGGTCCGGGATGGATCGGGTGTTCTTCGCGAATAGCGGCACTGAAGCTGTCGACGGCGCGATGAAGCTGGCGCGGTTGTTTGGCCGCAATCCGGAAGAGCCGGCCGGCACGCCTGGAAAAAAGCACCGCTTCCTGGCTTTGGAAAATTCGTTTCATGGGCGGACGTTTGGAGCTATCAGCGTTACGGAAACGGAGAAATATCGCTTGCCCTTTGCTCCCGTCGTCCCTGGCGTGGAGTTTGTCCGCCTCAACGACGCTAATGATCTGGAAGCAAAATTCGACGACGCCGTCTGCGCCATTCTTCTTGAGACAGTCCAAGGAGAAGGCGGGATCTACCCCATCAGCGAGGCATTCTGGAACCGCGCTCGCTCCCTCGCTACGCAACATGGCGCGCTGCTAATTGCAGACGAAATCCAATGTGGGCTGGGCCGCACAGGCAGGCACTTCGCCTATCAGAGATTCTCATCGAAACCAGATATCGCGTTGGTGGCGAAACCGCTTGCTGGAGGGCTTCCTCTTGGCGCAATTCTTACGACGGAGGCGATCGCATCCCGCGTGTTTCCCGGAATGCATGGCACGACGTTTGGCGGTGGTCCGCTCGCATGCGCGGTTGCGCTCGAATTTCTGAACGTCATCGAGGAGGAAAAGCTTCTCCACAATGTCCAGCTTCGTGGCGCAGAGCTGCGCGAAGGGCTGAAAAAGCTGGTGTCGCAATTCGACTTCATCCGTGAGATCCGCGCGGAAGGCTTGATGATCGGTATTGAACTTTCCGTCGAAGGTGCGCCGTTTGTTAATGAAGCGATGCAGCGCGGTTTGCTGATCAACTGCACGCATGACTTTACTCTTCGTCTGCTCCCGCCCTTTATCATCACGCGGGCGCAGGTCCGGGAATTTCTAAAGCTTTTCGAACAAGTTCTTGCAAAAACTCCAAAGCAGGCCAACGCCTCTGATTCCGGCAAGGCCGCCGGTCCGGGACGCGTGGCTCACGCCGCGGCAAGGGGATAAATCGAATGACTGCCGATCTCCTCACGGGAGCGGAATGGAGCCCCGTGCACACGCGCGAACTCCTTCACCTCTCGGCGGACATCAAGGCGCGGCCGGTTCGTTACGCCTCTACCTTGCACGGCAAATTCATCGCGCTGATTTTTGAAAAGCCGTCGCTGCGCACGCGCGTCACTTTTGATGTCGGCATTCAGAGCATGGGAGGGGCGGTCGTCTTCCTCGATCATACGCAGGCTTCCGCCTCTCTGGGCAAACGCGAGTCGATTGCCGACGTCGCGCGCAACCTCGATCGCTGGGTGCACGGCATCGTAGCGCGCGTCTACTCGCAGAAGGTGCTCGAAGAGATGGCGGCAAACGCCACCATTCCAGTGATCAACGCGCTTTCCGACAAGTTCCATCCGTGCCAGGCGCTGGCGGATTTCTTCACCCTCGAAGAGCGCTTTGGCGCCTTGCGCGGCTTCAAGTTGACGTATGTCGGCGACGGTAACAACGTGTGCCATTCCCTGATGTACCTTGCAGCACGGCTTGGCGTCCATATGCGCATTGCCACGCCAGCGGATTACGCTCCAGCACCGGAAGTAGTTGCGGACAGCAAGCGCGTGGCGCGCGAGACGAAGGCCAAGATCGAACTCCTGGACGATCCGCGCGAGGCGGTCAGCGGTGCGATGGCCGTGTACACGGATGCCTGGACCAGTATGGGTTTTGAAGCCGAAGAAGTGGTGCGCACGAAGATCTTCGAGTCTTATCAGGTCAATTCGGAGCTGATGTCGCTTGCGGCGCCCGACGCCGTGTTCATGCACTGCCTGCCGGCGCATCGCGGACTTGAAGTTACGCCGGAAGTGCTGGATGGCCCGCAATCGGTGGTCCTCGACCAATCCGAGAATCGCATGTACGTGCAGAAAGCCATTCTGCACACGTTGTTTTGACTTTTCGATGCGCTCGCTCTTTTCGTACCAAATTTTCTTTTTAGGGACACAGCTTTATCCTGAGCGCCAGCGAAGGAATGCTGCGTCTCAGCTGGGCTATACCTAATCGCAAGAGAGGAATTGTGAAAACGCAACAAAGCAAACCGAAGAAGGTTGTACTCGCTTACTCCGGAGGACTCGACACTTCAATCATCATTCCCTGGCTGAAGGAAAACTACGGCTGCGAAGTCATCGCCGTGATCGGCGACGTCGGACAGCAGGAAGATCTCGAAGCCGCTCGCAAGAAAGCGCTGGCCACGGGGGCTTCCACTGCCTACGTCGAGGACCTGCGCGAAGAATTCGTCCGGGATTACATCTGGCCGACATTACGCGCCGGGGCGATTTACGAGCACACCTACTTGCTCGGCACTTCCATGGCGCGCCCGGTCATCGCCAAACGCCAGGCGGAAGTTGCGTTGAAGGTTGGCGCTGACGGCCTGTCGCACGGTTGCACCGGCAAAGGCAACGACCAGGTGCGTTTCGAATTGGCCTATAAAGCCATCGCGCCAAACCTGCAGATCATCGCGCCCTGGCGCGAGTGGGACATCGACTCTCGCGAAGATGCCATCGCCTACGCGCAGAAACACAACGTCCCCGTCGAGCAGAGCAAGAAAAACATTTACAGCCGCGACCGCAACATCTGGCACCTCAGCCACGAAGGTGGCGAACTCGAAGATCCCGCCAACGCGCCGAACGAAGCGATGTGGCAGTGGGTTGCCTCGCCGGAAAAGGCTCCGGATAAGGCCGAAGAAGTCGAAATCGGGTTTGAATCCGGTACACCAATTTCCGTCAATGGATCGAAGCTCGGCCCCGTTGAACTTGTCAATACGTTGAACGAAATCGCCGCGAAGCACGGCATCGGCCGCACGGATCTGGTCGAGAACCGGCTTGTGGGCATGAAATCGCGCGGCGCTTACGAAACTCCGGGTGGCACGCTGCTGGTAAAGGCGCATCAGGAACTCGAGCGCCTTACCGTGGATCGGGAGACCGCGCATTTCCAGCAGGCTCTTGCGAGCCGCTACGCCGAGCTTGTGTATTACGGCTTGTGGTTTTCGCCCTTGCGCGAAGCGCTCGATGGATTCTTCACGGTTGCGCAGCAGCGCGTCACCGGGGCCGTCGGTTTGAAACTTTGGAAAGGCACGCTTAATGTAACCAAGCGCGTTTCACCTTTCTCGCTTTATCGCGCGGATTTGGCCAGCTTCACCATGGGGCGTTACAACCCGAAGGACGCCGAAGGCTTTATCAATCTCTTCGCGCTGCCCGTCACCGTTCGTCCCAAAGCGAAAGCTGAGGGGAACAAGTCTTGATTGCACCGGCGCGCTCCCCGGTTGTCATCCTGAGGCGATCCAACGAGGATCGGCGAAGGATCTCAACTAGCGCGTCAGCAAGAAGCACGCAACAAGCTGAAAACTGAAGACCAGAGACTGCAAATGACCGAACGCAAAAACGACCGATTATGGGGAGGGCGCTTCGAACGCGAGCCTAACGCTCAGTTCGATGCGTTCCAGCGGTCCTTTCCGTTCGACAAGCGCCTTTTACCATACGAAATTGCTGTCGATCGTGCCTGGGCCAAATCCCTCGAACCCATCGGCATTTTCACAGCTACAGAAGTGAAGCAAACGCTCTCTGCCCTCGACAAGATTACCGAGCGAGCCAAGAACGATTCCGCGTGGTTCGAAAAAAACGGAACTGAAGCCGAAGACGTTCATCACTTTGTCGAAAAAGCTCTTGTCGAGGAACTTGGCCCGCTCGGATGGAAACTCCACACCGGTCGCAGCCGCAACGAACTCGTCGCGACCGATTTTCGCCTTTTCGTCATAGATGCTGTCGCTGAAATTCAACGAGGGCTCGAAGCCCTGCTGAATGCGTTCTTGCTACAGGCGAAGGCTAGCATCGGCGTGCCCATGGCGGGCATGACGCATATGCAGCACGCACAGCCGATTTTGCTTTCGCATTTTCTTCTGGCGCATGCGGAAGCATTCACGCGCGACGTCACGCGTTTACAGCATGCGTCTACGAGTGCGGATGCGTGTCCCATGGGTTCAGGCGCGCTTGCGGGAAATTCCTTTGTCATCGACCGCCACTCAATCGCCCGCGAACTGGGTTTTTCGCGGATCACCGCCAATAGTCTAGATGCCGTTGGCGATCGCGACTTTGCGCTCGACTATCTTTTCGCGCTCACCGGAATCGCCATGCATCTCTCCCGGCTTGCGGAAGACTTCGTGATTTTCGCAGCTCAGGACTTTTCCTACGTCATTCTTCCCGACGAATATTCCACTGGCAGCAGCCTCATGCCGCACAAGAAAAATCCCGATGCCTGGGAACTGATTCGCGGCAAATCAGGCCGAATTACTGGCGCACTTGTAAGTCTGCTCACAACACTGAAAGGCCTGCCGACCAGCTACCAGCGCGACTTGCAAGAAGACAAAGAAGCTTTGTTCGCTGCCCACGACCAGGTTGCCGACATGATGGTGGTTGCCACCGGCGCGCTGACATCCACGAAGTTCAACGCGGACCGATTGCGCGCCGCCGCCTCGAACCCCGCCCTGCTTGCTACGGAAGCCGCGGATTATCTCGTGCGCAAAGCCATTCCGTTTCGCCAGGCACACGACATTGTGGGCAAAGTACTTCGTGAAGCCGAAAAACAGGGCGTCTCGTTTACCGCTTTGCCTCAGGAAAAACTCAAGCAGATTTCGCCCGCATTTGAGGCCGATTTTGTGAACAGTCTCAGCGTTGAGGCAGCTTTGGCCGCTAAAACAGTTCCCGGCGGCACTGCGCCGGACGCCGTGCGCGCGGCAATCGAGGATTTGGAAGCGCGTCTTAACAAAAAAGCCAGCAAGACAGGAGCCAAACCATGAGTCTGCAAGCCGCAGGTCACCTAGGAACTCTCGCACTCGTTGCGGAGGATTGGAGGTCCCTTCCGGGGGCGGCGCGCTAGCCTCCCGGACACACCACGAATGAACCAAGCTCCCTCCGAGGCCGCTCTGCCGCGCGGATTCCGCTTCGCCGCGACTGCCTGCGGCTTGAAAAAAACCGGCGCGCTCGATCTGGCGATTTTCTCGAGCGACGTTCCGGCCTCTGCAGCGGCGGTATTCACCCAAAACCTTGTGGTGGCCGCACCGGTCACTCTTTCAAAAAAGCATCTGCTACTCTCCAAAGGAAGTATGCGCGCCGTTGTGGTGAACGCTGGGAACGCCAATTGCGCTACAGGCGAACAGGGTGACGCAGCATCGCTGCGAACGGTGGAAGAAACCGCGCGGCGCCTGCAAGTCCAGCCGCACGAGGTTTTTGTGTGCTCCACGGGCGTTATCGGCGTTCAATTGCCCGTGGAGAAGATTCTTCGCGCCGTGCCGTCGCTAACGCGCAACCGGCGTCCATCGGCGCGCTCGTTCGCGGAACTGTCGCTGGCCATCTGCACCACGGACACGCGCCCGAAAACCGCGGCAGCTTCGTTCAAGATGGCGGGAAAGCGGATCCATCTGGTGGGCTGCGCCAAGGGCGCGGGAATGATTCATCCAAACATGGCAACGATGTTAGCCTTTGTGGCGACCGACGCGGCCATTTCTCCCGTGTTGTTACAAAAGACGCTCAATGACGCCACGCGCAGAACATTCAACGCCATCAGCGTGGATGGCGACACTTCGACAAATGACACCTTGCTGGTATTGGCGAACGGCGAAGCAGGCGCTCCCCCAATTCAAAAAGGCAGCAAAGCGCATCGCGCGTTCAGCGTGGCGTTGGAAGAGGTCTGCCAATCGCTGGCGTTGCAAATCGTCGCGGACGGAGAAGGCGCGCAACGCGTGATCGAAATCGAAGTACGCCACGCGAAGAGCGAAACCGCCGCGCGCCGCATTGCCGAAACCATCGCCACTTCACCCCTGGTGAAGACGGCATTTGCCGGTGGGGACCCCAACTGGGGCCGCATCTTCGCCGCTGCTGGCCGTTCAGGCGTGAAATTCGATCCGGCCCTAGTGGACATCAAAATGGCAGGCATCCCCGTGCTGCGGCGCGGCCAGCCGTTGGCGTTTAACGAGCGCGCCGCCAGCAACAAGCTTCTCGTCGAGCACGTTCCGGTGGTGGTGGATCTACACGTCGGCGACGCCCGCGCGCGCTACTGGACCTGCGACTTCACTGCGGAATACGTGCGCATTAACGCTTCTTATCGCACGTGAACCATGTTGAGCTGAGCACGGGATAAATCCTGTGCTACTACTGCTCCCATTTCCAGTTGGCGAATTGCTCGCGCAGGGCGGTTTTTTTGAATTTACCGACAGAGGTGCGCGGGATGGCATCGAGAAAAACGAAAGCATCCGGAAGCTGCCACTTGGCGAAAGACTCGCCAAGAAACGCGCGCAATTCTTCCGGAGTAGCGCGCGAGCCATCTTTCAGGACGACGGCGGCCAGCGGGCGTTCCTGCCATTTGGGATGGGGGATCCCGACCACGCAAGCCTCTTTCACCGCAGGGTGGCCCATCAGGGTGTTCTCCAAATCGACGGAGCTAATCCACTCGCCCCCGGACTTCACCAGATCCTTGGCTCGGTCCACGATCTTGACATAGCCGTCTTCGTCCATGGTGGCGACATCGCCGGTGCGGAACCAGCCGTCTTCGGTCCAACGATGGGCCTGGTCCGGAGATTCGTAGTAGCTCGCCGCGACCCATGGGCCGCGGATTTCGATTTCGCCTGACGTCACGCCATCCCAGGGCGCTTCCCCTTCCGGCCCCACCAACCGAATCTCGACAAACGGAGCGGGCCAGCCTTGTTTGGCGCGGGCTTCGTACTTTTTGCCTTCGGGCCAGTCCCGCATATGTGCCCGGAGGCCGCCGGAGGTACCGATGGGAGTGGTTTCCGTCATGCCCCAGAGATGCTTGATGTGCAGGCCGAAGCGATCGAGCCGCCGCATAAGCTCCAGGGGAGGAGCCGTGCCTCCACAAACGACGCGGATGGGATTTTCGAATTTCCACCTGGTTGGATTTTTTTCGAGCGCGTCGAGAACCGCAATCCACACCGTGGGAACGCCGCAGGCGACGGTCACGCGCTCGCGGACCATCAACTCCAGAATGCTTTCTGGGTCCACATGAGGCCCAGGGAGCACCATGCGCGCGCCAAGCATGGTGGCCGCAAACGGAATTCCCCAGGCGTTGGCGTGGAACATTGGAGCGACGGGCAGGACGGTATCCGCTTCGTTCATTCCAAACACTTCAACGAGGCCGCAGCAGAAGGAGTGCAACACGATAGCGCGGTGCGAATAAATGACCCCTTTGGAAAACCCGGTTGTCCCCGAGGTAAAGCACATGGCCGCGCCGTCATTTTCATCAATCGCGGGATAACGGAAGTCAGCATCGGAAGTCGCCAGCACCTCTTCGTAATTCAAAGAGCCTTCGGGCGTGGTGTTGCAACCATAAGGCGCTACGATCACGCGCTCGAAAGAGACGTCTTCACGGAATTTCTCGTAGACGGGATAAAGCACGTCGTCAATCAGGAGGAAGCGATCACCCGCGTGTCTGGCGATACTGGCGATTTCGTGCGGGTGAAGGCGAAGGTTCAGCGTATGCAGGATACCACCGGCACAGGGAACACCGAAAAAAGCCTCCAAATGGCTCGAGTGATTCCACATCATGGAAGCAACGCGATCTCCCGGCTTGAGTCCAAGTCTCAAAAGCGCCGAAGAAAGGCGGCGAGCCCGGTTATAGAATTCCCCGTAGCAAGTACAAACGATCGACTTGTCCGGCTTTCGCGAAACAATTTCAACCCGAGGGAAGATTTTCCCGGAACGCTCCAGGATGGTGGGAAGCGTCAGCGGAAAATTCATCATTGTGCCGCGCATAGAGCCTTCCGGACAGGACGCCAAACGGGCGAATGCTAGCACGAATTTCCGGTGCGGGGGAGAGGAGGGGTACGGGGGCCCCACACAATCCGGCCATTTTATTTAGTTGCAAATGCCGTCAAATTCCGAGACCATGCAGCAGACCGCTGAAGTATCGGTCCTCGCTCCCTCGGCGGCTGCGCAGATTCGCCTCCCCGGTGAACGAAGCTGTGTCTTCGGCGCGCTCCGCGACTCGCAAGTCAGGTTCCGGGCAGAAGGAGTAAGAGGTGAAGAAGCTCTACATCGGTAATCTTCCGTTTTCGGCAACGGAAGATCAGCTTCAGGAGTGGTTTTCTCAGGTGGGTGTATCCCCTTCGGGTGTCAACCTCATTCGGGACCGTTTCACGGGTCAATCGCGCGGGTTCGCTTTCGTCGAAATTAATAGTGACGAGGATGCGGACCGGGCGATTAATTCCTTGAACGGGCAGAATTTCGGCGGGCGAAACCTGGTGGTCAACGAAGCACGTCCTCAGGCAGAGCGCGGCGGCGGCGGGCGCGGTGGTTATGGCGGCGGGCGCGGCGGCGGTGGTGGTGGGCGCGGCGGCCACGGCGGCGGGCGTGGCGGAGATCGTGGCGACCGCGGTGATCGCGGCAATCGCTGGTAATCAGGCACTTCCAGTTTGAGTGAGTCGGGCCTCCCCATTGCAGGGCCCCATACTCCTTTCCCAAGAATCCTTAGCGGCAGGTTTGCGCGAATGGAAGATTTCGCGCGCTTCCAGCGTTTTCCAAATTCATCCTTCGAATGAGTTTGGAGCCATATGAGTTTGCGCTTGGGCCAGCTCGCCTGTACTCCGCGCTGCGTTCTCGACGTTCACAATCGCTCCGGGAAACACGCGAAACAAATCCCCTCGTAACGTGTTTGATACAGCAGGCAAGGAAAAGGCTTTGCCGGGAACTCGCCGATGTATATGAATAGCTCTTGCTTTGGAGCGGGGTTCGCAAAGGGAGGCGCAGAAAGAAACCTCGGTGAACCTTCTAGGCTGTCGCCGCATCCAATGGCTTGAGCAGAACGTATAGCAAAATAGTATGACCACTTGGAACAAACGCGATTGGAAGCAATTCTACGAGGTGGCGCGCCGCCCGTGGCGGGCGCACCGTCCACCCAGGCCCGTGTATCCGACAGGTCTAAATCGCGTGCTGCCGGCACAAGGGTTCAGTCTTTCAGAATTGGACGACGCGGGTGTGAATCTCGAACTCGCCGAGCGACTTGGACTCCCTGTGGATGCAGGGCGAATCGGCACCTATGAGCCAAACGTAACCGTGCTGCGTGATTTCGTCCGCTCCTCGCGGCACCCGCTCTAACCTTTCCGGTCAACAGGATTCTGCTGTCCCAAGCTTTTCAACTAAACTTCTCACTCGTCGCAGACTAGAATAGCGGCTCGCCTTTAGGAGCCATGCTATGAAGAAATCCCTTCTTCTATTTCTGCTGATTCCGGCTTCCGTTTTGCCCGCTGCCACAGGGCCGGAATATTCCATCCAGGCCATTCGCTACGCTTCCGCAGAAGATGAAGTGGCGGGCCTCGTGATGGGCGCTCCCAAAGGCGAAAAAATCAACATCGCCATGGTCGTTTGGCTAATCCGCGGCGGCGGCCGCAACATTCTTTTTGACAGCGGCTATCACCGAGACACTTTTCTCAAATACTTTCCGTCCACGGAATACATTCGCCCTGACGAGGCCGTGAAGCTCGCCGGAGTCCAACCTGAAGAAATTACGGACATCGTCATCAGCCACTCCCATTGGGACCACATCGGCGGGATTGATCTCTTTCCCAAAGCCAGGGTCTGGATACAGAAGGAGGAATATCGGTATTACACGAGCGACGCTTGGCAGTCGGGCGGAAATCACGGTGGCATCGATCCCGAAGACGTTCAGCAACTGGTCAAGCTAAATACCCAAGGGCGGGTGCATCTGATAGACGGCGATAATGTCGAGGTTTTTCCAGGCATTCGCGCCTACACGGGGGCGCGACACACGTACGCCTCACAATATTTGCGCGTAGAAGGAAATCCTCCGTTTGTCCTGGCCTCGGACAATTGCTATCTCTATCGAAACCTCGCAGAGCACAAGGCCAGCGCGACGTTTTCCGAGGCCGACGAACCCGCCAACATCAAGAATCAAGCGCGAATGATCGAATTGGCAGGCTCGGTGGACCGCGTTGTGCCCGGCCACGACTTGCTGCAATTTCAGAAATTTCCCACGCAGGGGCGCATTGCAAAAATTAAGATAAGCAACTAGCTCCAATCCCTTACGCGCCCGTCTAAATAAGTACTTGACTCTGGAATGCGTTCCAGGGTCGATACTCTTCTCGTCGAGGTTTCACTCATGGAGCAGAAACTTCTTCGTTCCGGCCAGCTTGCGAAGATTGCAGGCGTCAGCACGGATTTGCTGCGCCACTATGAGCGCATCGGCGTATTGCCAACCGCGATTCGCGCCCCGAACGGATACCGGCTGTATCCACCGCATAGCGTAAAGCGTGTACGCGCGGTGCGCTCTTCAGTCGCCTTCGGCTTTTCACTGACGGAACTGTCGCGGATTTTCGCTACGCGCGACCGTGGGGAAATCCCCTGCCGGGAAGTGCGAGCCTTGGCGGAGGAGAAGCTTCACCGCGTCGAGCAATCCCTTAAGGAGCTTCAGGCCTTGCGTCGCCACATCTGCGAAACTCTCCGTCTTTGGGATCAGCGGCTCGCCGAGACCGGGAGAGCCCGAAGAGCAGAACTCCTTGAGTCCTTAACAGAAATTCCGGGGAAACGTAAAGCTGCAGCCTCAAGTTTCAAGAAAGGATTTCGAAAATGAAAAGCCCAGTCCAAATTGCCGCGATTTTTGTCATTTTTGCTTTTTCCGCTATTGCGCACCAGAAGCCGCCGGACACCGCCGAGATGTCCGTGTGTCCAATGCACGCGCAGAACCCATCGTCCCAAGGCCAACATCATCAGGGCGTGGTTCAGCGCGGAGACGAAGTGATGGGTTTTTCCCACGAGAAGACCACGCACCATTTCCGGCTCTATCCGGATGGCGGAGCTATCGAGGCGGAAGCGAACGACTCAAAGGACGCCGTCAGCCGGGACCAGATTCGTTCACATTTTGAGCGCATCGTAACGATGTTTGCGGCAGGAGATTTCTCTGCGCCCATGCTCATTCACGCCCAGCATCCGCCGGGCTCGGAGATAATGAAGCGTCTGCGCAACGTGATCGATTACAAGGTGGAATCCACGGAAAAAGGGGCGCGCATCCACATTAAGACGAAGGACTCCGAGGCGCTTCGCGCCATTCACGAATTCCTGTGCTTTCAGATCTCCGACCACCAAACCGGCGATCCCGTGGAAGTGACGAAAGTACCATAGCCCGCCCACCGGGCGATTTGTAGGCTGCTTGGGATGCGCGTAAAATAAGAGTTTCGCGCGTGCTCCATGGCCTCGCCCTTTAATATCCTCTCTGATTCGCCGGCGCCTCTGGTGCCTCCGCCGGACGCGCATCCGCGGCCCGATTGGCTGCGTGTCAGGTTCTTTGGCGGAGAGCGTTTCCAGGACCTGAAGCGCCTGATGCGGACCTTAGACCTGCATACTGTTTGCGAAAGCGCCCGCTGCCCGAACATGGGCGAATGCTGGGAACATGGCGCGGCAACGTTCATGATTTTGGGAGACATTTGCACGCGGGCGTGCGGGTTTTGCGCCGTGCCCTCCGGCAAGCCGGTTGGTCCTCCCGACGAAGATGAGCCCTATCGTGTAGCCGATGCCGTGGCGAAAATGGGCCTGCGCTATGCGGTGGTCACCAGCGTGAATCGCGACGACCAGCCCGATGGTGGTGCGCACATTTTTGCGCGCACGATTGAAGAGATTCGCAGGCGCGTGCCTGGCTGTAAGGTGGAGGTTCTAATTCCCGATTTCCGCGGCGATTGGAACGCGCTGGACATCGTTCTTGCTGCTCAGCCGGATGTTCTCAACCACAATACTGAAACGGTGCCACGCCTCTACCGCCAGGTGCGCAAAGGCGCGGTCTATGAGAGGTCTTTGGAGTTATTGCGGCGTTCCAAGGAGGCGCATCCCGAGGTGCCCACAAAAACCGGTATGATGCTGGGCCTCGGCGAGGAAAAAGAAGAAGTCCTTGGCACCATGCAGGAACTAGCCGCGCAAGGGACGAACATCCTCACTCTGGGCCAATACCTCCAGCCCACGCGCGAGCATCTGCCGATCGTGCGCTACGTTCATCCCGACGAGTTCGCGGAATACAAAATCCTAGGCGAAGCCATGGGCTTCAAGCACGTGGAGTCCGGCCCCCTCGTGCGCTCTTCCTATCACGCCTTCGACCAGGCCGAATCGGCCCTTAAGTAGAGCAGCCTGAGCCCTGTTGATAGGACAGAACCATCCCGGGACCGTTCTCATTGCGATATCGACCATCCATGCCGGTTTCTGGGCGTAAGAATGCTGGCCAGTGGCCGCGAAGGCGACACAAAAAAACCATGAATGGGATTGCTACCTTTGCTCTCATCACTCTTCCCCTTCTTTGCTTCGTCTCAGCCGGAATGGTTGAGTTGCGGCAGGATCGTGGAAGTCTACCCTCGATTTTATTGCTCTTATTTGCTGTTCTTGAACTGTCCGGTTGGAATCTGTATCTGTCCAATTGGAATCTACTAGCGACGGCGATGTCAGGGTTGTCCTTCTTGGCGGCAGTGGGTTCGTTCTTTGGTCGCTATAAATCTCGCGTAGCCACAACACTTATCTTCGTTGGTGGGCTAGCCCTCGCATGTTTTTGGCTCTTAACTCGCTTGAGAGCCTGAGAACGGTAGTGGCTTCACGTTTTCCCGCCGTGCGGGCAGCATGGCGCGTCAGTGCTTGACAAACGTCATAATCGGAAACTGCCGTACAGCCTTATTTTGGTGCGGCGGTGGACCAGTCGGTGAAAGGCACGGCACGGCCCCCGCGGATAACTGTCGGAATGACGCTGTCAAAACCTTTATGCTCTTTCGACGAATAATTCAATTTGAGTTTTGAGCCGAGGCCCATATCTACTTCATGGAGCGACTCGATCCCGCGAATCAATCCCTCGCGGGTCAATTCCTTCCCTGCCTTTTTCATCCCCTCGACGAGCACCATGGCGTCTACAAATCCTTCCAGACTCACAAAGTTGGGTTGAGCGGAGGGATAGTATTTCGTCAGGGTGCGGCGATAAAGCGCGACCGTTTTGTATTCGGTGAGGTAGTACGGCGGCACAACCTGCGTGACGACCATGCCTTCCGCATCGGACCCAGCTTCCTGGATCAGGTCATCCGTGCCCACAAACGAC
>WNGL01001832.1_pt1 | contig 25973 bp, 28 predicted proteins | sample 5400591 | NCBI WGS metagenome assembly WNGL01 (sample SAMN13153377, study PRJNA577476) | soil metagenome | isolation source: 80 cm soil or saprolite under Garry oak tree replicate 1 | place: USA:California | collected 2016-06-15 | reverse complement strand
CGAAGCACGACTTCAGCGCCCTAAGTAAGAGTTCGCTCCCGCGGAGACTCCAAAAACGACAGAACCCTGCCAGGTGGCCCCGGCAGGGCTCTGCAAGTATTTCGGTCTAAAGGTCGCTCAGTGATTCGACGACGTGCTGCTGCTTGAAGCGGCCGCCGCAATTCCTACTACCGCCACTGCAACGACGGCTATCGTGCCGGCCGAGACTCCGGCTGTGGCTCCACCAGCACCCGCTCCGGCACCCTCAGCCGAACCACCTGCTTGCGCCACCGCGTTGCCCGCGACCATAGCAAAGAAAACCATAGCTACTAGCTTTTTCATGAGACCTCCCCCAAAGGAAAACACGAATGGATTTGAGTCAGCACATTAGCACACCCAGTCAAGCCCTTGCAATACCCACCAATCCGAACCTTTCGCTGCACCTAAGGAGGTAAACGCTGTAATCTTCTCCCTATTCCCCTACCCGCACCCAAGTCCGATCAGTTCCTACGTCTGGGATCAATTACTTCGAGGATTAGTCGTGCAAATTAATTAATCATTATAATTCAATTATTTGCATGTTTTTCCTGACTTCCCCTTTAGACGATCTGAAGCCCATTGGTGCTTCTCCTGGCCAAATCCTCTGATTTCTACCTACAGCCGACGATCTCCGCTGGAATTGTTTGTTGCCTCGAGTGTTAGCATTATTGAGCTAAAATAATAAAAACCCTAAAAAAGATTGTAGGTTCTAGGGACGGTCGCCCGAGCTACCCAAGATAGGGTAGTAAGTAACGTGGATGGGAGGGCGTCAGCTGTAATAGAGATTCTGAATTGGGGAGGAAGCCTTTGCTCGTCCTTTTCGACGAGGGTGCGACCCGATGCGTGCAACCACTTACCAAAAATAGAAGAACCAAGTTCGTTCAGCGTGACCTCGCCGTAAGCCGCCCAGTCTGCGCTTGCGGTAAGTTCGGGCAGCGCCGAGCGACAAGCGTCGCACCGTCAGAATTTAGGACGCTTTCCGTTAGCACTCGGGGAGTATTGTATTTCCTCCAAGGTATTCGTTATCTCTTGGATTTTGCTACTCACATTACGGGTCGGCAACGAGTTTTGCTTCTCCATCACTACGAGTTAAATGTTGCAGGCGTCTAATTCATAACGGTGAAAGTTTTAATTCTTGGAGGCTGCGGATTCATAGGCTCGCACGCCGTCGATCGCTTCATACGCGGCAACTGGGATATTGTGGTACTTGACCGTCGCCCCGAAAAATACAGGGACCCGCTGCCGGGAGTCCAATATATCTTTGATGATTTTTCGAACAAGGTATTGATGGGGGAGATCTTGGCGAAGGGCATCGATGTTGTCGTACACGTTGCATCGAGTGTTTTGCCTTCGGTCTCGAATCTTGATCCTCAATTCGACGTGCAGAGCAATTTATTGGAGACTCTCGCGCTCCTGGAGGGTTGTGTCAAGCACAAGGTCCGGAAGGTGTTATTTGCGTCCTCGGGCGGAACAGTGTACGGCAAGTCGAAATACAGCCCTATGGACGAAACCCACCCCACGGATCCTCTGTGCTCTTACGGAGTCGTCAAGCTTTCAATCGAGAAGTACCTTCAAATGTTTTCGAATCTTTATGGTCTCGGTTTCGCGGCTCTTCGGATGTCAAATCCCTACGGTCCAAGGCAGGATCCGAACTCTTCGCAGGGTGCGGTGGCGGTATTTCTCCGTAAAGTCGCACTGCGCGAAAAGCTGGAGATTTGGGGAGACGGCGGCGTGGTGAGGGATTTCGTCTATGTGGAAGACATCGCGGAACTTTTTTTTCGCGCCGCCAATTCCACGATTAATGGCGTCTTCAATGCCGGTAGCAATATAGGGGTGCGCATAATCGACCTAATCGATCATATCGGAGCAGCAGTAGGTGTAAAGCCGAAGATTGAATTTCTGCCGGCCCGCGATTTTGACGTTCCTTCGAACGTGCTGGACTGCACACGAGCCAAAACCCAATTGAGCTGGTCGCCGCAAATATCCCTACAAGATGGTCTTATGAGGGCGGAAAAATGGCAAAGGACGCACCTGTCTTAGTTTCTGATGCTTCTCCGGGCGATGGCCCCACCGATATGTCGTCCGCCTGTGATTCGTATTCATCGCCGGCCCTTGACGCGTATTTGATCGTGAAGAGGCTGCTCGATATCATCTTAGGTCTCCCATTGTTTATAGTCTCGCTGCCCATCGTTCTGCTTGCTGCGCTGTGCATCAGACTTGAAAGCAAAGGAAATCCCTTTTTCTTTCAGATTCGACTGGGCAAGAACGGTAAGCCATTCAAGATATTTAAGCTGAGAGGGATGTATAACGACGCGCGATCACGATATCCCAAGCTATACGACTATGAACGCCATGATTCCCTGAACTTTTACTTCCACATCGAGAATGATCCACGCATTACGAAGGTGGGAGCCATAACTCGCCGTTTGAGCATAGATGAGCTTCCGAATTTCTGGAACGTCATTGTAGGCGACATGTCCCTCGTAGGACCGCGGCCCGAGATCCCGGAGATTCTCTCTCTATACGGCTCTTACAGGGCCAAATACTTGTCCGCAAAACCAGGCATCACTTGCTTCTCAAAAATAACCGGTCGTGATCATCTCACCAAATTGGAGAGCGTCCTTCTAGATCTCAACTATATCGAGCGGATGAGTCTTGTTACGGACATGAAGATATTATTTTCAACTTTCGCGTCCGTGATATTCGGAAAAAATGTGCGCGTATGATCTCGGGCTTCTGGGGTAAACCGCACAGCTACAGGAAGGCTGCCGAGGTTTTCAAGATCACGGCTCGTTGATCTGAACCTCGTCCTCTAAGATAACACCAGCAGGCTGCGCTTACTACGTAAGGGAGTAGTGTCAAGAAGCTTTCGCACTTTTCTTTGGCGGTGGCAGCTTCGATCGGTAGCATCGCACCATCTAGAACGGAATAATTCCTCGCTTCACACGATCAAAATCAGCTTTTACCATCATTGCTACTAACTTGGCGAAGTCGACAGAAGGCTCCCAACCCAATTCGGATCTGGCAACCGACGCATCCCCAACGAGAGAATCCACCTCGGCAGGTCGATAATATTTCGGATTGACCTTAACTATGATCTTTCCTGTCCGTTTGTCCAACGCACGCGAGTTTTGTCCTTCGCCCTCCCATTCAACATTAATGCCCAGAGCTCTACAAGCCGCCTCGACAAATTCGCCCACAGAGTGGGATTTCCCTGTTGCCAATACGTAGTCGCTGGGACTTTCCTGTTGTAACATTAACCATATGCCTTTGACGTAGTCTTCTGCGTAGCCCCAATCCCTTTTCGAGTCAAGATTTCCAAGTTCGAGTACATCAAGTTGTTGGTGCGCGATTCGTGCAAGCGCGAGAGTTATCTTACGCGTAACGAATTCGATACCACGGAGAGGAGATTCGTGGTTAAAAAGAATCCCGGAGGTCGCATGCATCCCGAACGATTCACGATAATTGACCGTTATCCAGTGGCCATATAACTTAGCGACCCCATATGGGCTGCGAGGATAGAACGGGGTCTGCTCGTTTTGGGGAACGGTTCGTGCTTTCCCAAACATCTCCGAGGTGGAAGCCTGATAAAAGCGTGTTCCGACACTATAAGCCCTCAACGCTTCCAATAGCCGCGTAACACCCATTGCATTGGTATCCGACGTGTACAACGGTTGATCCCACGAAGTACTAACGAAGCTTTGGCCGCCCAAGTTATATAGCTCGCTTGGGCGAAGTTTATCAATAACGCGAAAGACGTTTGAGATCTCCGTAAGTTCCAAATCAACAAACTCAATTTCGTTGTTGATATTCAATTCCTGAAGTCGGCTCATCGACGCATTGGAACTGCGTCGTCTCGCGCCATATACCTTGTACCCTTTCGACAGAAGCAGCTTCGAAAGATAGGCACCATCCTGCCCGGTAATGCCCGTAATCAATGCGCGCTTATCTCCCATTTTTTTACGTCCTAGGCGTTTGTCAGAGAAGCAAAATTCGGATTCACCGACTTCAACATTATTGTCAATTTCTCATGCCGACGATGGCATGCAAAGCCGAAGTCTAACAGGCTGTTGAAATTCGTTTCACGAGGTCTTTTTTAGAAGTTTTTAGGGAGCAAACCTTTCCCAACGGAACGAAAATCGATTCTAGAGCGTTTTATGAGGCCAGTTTTTTCCTTGGAGCAGTACGCAATTCGTTTTTCAACAGCCTGCTAACGGCAAACCTTAGCGCGGAGCACCCCTTGCTTTTCATACTCTCGTTGCCTTTCGGAAATGAACTGGGAAAACGCTTTTCGAAACTCGTGTTGCGAGAAACGAAGAGCATTTGCCCTGCACGCTTCAGCCGAAAATCGTCCTATTTCGCACTCAAAACGTTGAACCGCATTTAAGATCGCTTCTTTTGATTGATCGAAAAAGAATACGCCGGTAGGTTGACGGTTTCGGACGTCGACAACGGTGTCCAGTACACCTCCCTTTCCGAATGCTATCACGGGGGTTCCGCAAGCCTGTGCTTCTACAGGTGCTATACCGAAGTCTTCCTCGGCCGCGAACACGAACGCCTTCGCTCGCCGCAGGAAATCTCGCAGCACATCCTTTGGTTGATATCCAAGAACCTCGACGTTTTTTTTGGCTACGTGCCGGATTCGACCTAATTCGGGCCCGTCCCCTATCACCACCAATTTCCTATCTGGACTATCAGAAAAAGCCTCAACGATCAAAGCCATTTTCTTGTATGGGACCATCCGGGACGCCGTAAGATAAAAGTCCTCCTTCCCTCCCCCGGGCGTGAATGATTCAACATCGACCGGAGGATGAATGACCGTTGCAGTTCTTCTATAGGTCTTCCAAATTCGGCGCTTGACGAACTCGGAGATTGCAATGAATTCGTCGACACCATTGGCAGTCCGCGAATCCCATATTCTCATCCTATGCAACATCCGGCGCGCGAGATACCCCAGGACTCCTCGATTGAGACCTGTCTCCTCCAAGTACTGGTGCTGCATATCCCACGCATACCGCATTGGGGAGTAACACATGCATATATGCAGCTGGTCCGGCCCAGTAAGGACTCCTTTGGCAACGGCGTGGCTGCTTGAGATGACCAGATCATAACCGGACAAATCTAGTTGTTCTACTGCCAACGGCATAAGCGGAAGTAGATGACGGTATATCCTCTTCGCAAACGGTATCCGCTGGAGGAATGAAGTCGTTATGACCCGTCTCTCCAGAAAACCTCGATATTCCTGTGGCAAGAAATCTAGTAGACAAAACAGATCGGATTCAGGAATGCAATGAAGCATCTGCTCAAGAACGCGTTCAGATCCTGCATACGTGACCAACCACTCATGGACGATCGCCGTTTTCACGACGATTTCTTCTGAAAATTCAAGATTTCTTCATATACGTTCTGTAGCTCGTCGAGATGGAAGCTCAGTGTGTGAGGTATCGACCAGAAACCCTCATACGCAGCCTTTCCCATGCTCCGAGCCGCTTTGCCATCCCCCAGTTGCTCAAGCTTTTCCCGCAGCGAGTTCTCGTCGCCGCCCTTGAACAGCAGACCCGTCTCGCCATCTCGTACCGCGTATTTGGTAACCGATGAGTCGGAAACAACGGAAGGAACACCCAGCGCTGCGGCTTCTTGTACCACCATCCCCTGAGTTTCGTACCACAGGGAAGGGACTACAAGGGCCCGCGCGCCGCGGAGCGCCTTTCGCACCTCATCGGCATTGACCCAACCTGTCACACGCGCTCTGGGGCAGAGGCGAGCTATTTCCTCTCTGCAATATCCGTCTCCGATAAAAGTCACTCTTTCTCGGATTTGATTCGCCACTCTCGCCAGCAAAAGCACGCCCTTCTCCTTAGAGAGCCGCCCAACATATACAAAGCCTTCATTTTTTTCGACATCCACAGATTCGCCACGGACGGCATCGATCGGGTTTTCTACAAAAAATCCCCGACACTTGGGCGACAAATGTTGACGAATAATCTCCCAACTCGGCTCTGAAACATAAATAAAGTTAGTGACTTGTCGCATCAGTCCCACCGTCTGCTGAACTCCTTGGCGAGCGACCCGCCAGATCTTGTGCGCGTAATTTCTCGAATCGCAGTGCGAGGCGATACACTGACTTGACATCGGCCTCAATTCGCAAATCCGATTAGTTTGAAAGTTGAACAATCCGCCGTTTGGACACGCGATGAAATAATCATGGAGGGTGCAGATCACTGGAATGTTTCTTCGGATAACCTGGCGCACCACACTCGAGGACAGCGCCTTCGTCCACCCGTGCAGATGCACCACAACGTCTCCGGATCGCTGGCTCGCCAATGCCTCGTCAACTAGCTGCTTAGTCTCTACATTCCAAATCCCCTGTATCGCGGCCGGAAGGCGATCCGAGTTACCAAGGATGTCCTTTTGGTACGAGCAAAATACCCTGACACCCGAGGCTTCGAGTCCCGCATCAACGGGTGCAACCGCAGTTATATAGGTTACAGCATGTCCTCTTTTTGCCAGCCCGATTGCACTCGAGATGGCAACTTTTGCGGCCCCTCCATTGACGTGTCCATAATCGTTGACGACGACGACATTCACTCTAGCCCGCTCTCACTCGGCACACTCTGAAGGATCCAATAAGCCCTATAGCCAGCAAATTAATCAAAATCGTGGGTATTACCGGCGTGTTCATCCATCCCACGTGAAATCCAAACATCAAGTAGGTATACGGAGCCAAAAAGAAAAACAAAAAGATTCCGCTATCAGACTTCGAATTTGCGACGTATCTGTCAACGGCGTGAAGCAAATACCCTGTCAACACCGCCGCCGGCAGAATCCCTAGTAAACCGAACGCGTAGATGAACTCGCCAACACCGAGAAAATTAAAAGTGATGCGATCTTCAAAGACTCCCGGATAAAAGATGCTCATCATCTGGGCGTTAAAGAAAAATGGCTTGCTTTCCCAAATGGAACGGGGAATATACTGAACGAACAATTGTGCCGGCCAAAATGGATCCGGATCCATTTGCCCGCTCAAGACTGCCGAAGAAAGTACTGAAAATTCTTCGAGCGTGTCGATTCTCGAGATCAAACTGTTTCCAAGAAATTCGAAAAGATCGTCCGTACTATCGAAGACATCTCGAACGTAATCCAACGCCGTAAGCAAATCCCCCCGGACTCGCGCCACACCGTGGAGCAAGGCGAAAACGGGCAGGACCAAGGCTACCACAGCGAGCTGCTTGATCGGTACCTGCCGGCGAACCATGATCAAATAGACCAAGACAAGAATTGCGATATTCAGGATTGGAGCGGTTCGTCCGGCAAGAATACCCAACCCCCCGTGAAAAAGAATTAAGATTCCGAGAAGCACATATTTGCGCAAGTCAAGTGCCTGAACGAGCCCCACCGCCACTGTAAGCTCGTAGAGAATCGACACATATCCCATCCCACCCAGTTGCGTGAATTCCCGAAACTTCAAGCCGTCCAAAAGCGCGTCAAATGATTCTCTCAAGAGAAAGACAGACAAAATAATCAGGCCTAGGCCAATACTGAACCAAGCCATTGGCATTCTGCTATTTGCGGACAGGATTGGCACCGACACTCGTAACAGCCTGAAGCCCTGGTGCATGAATGCGGCGAGATACAAATACATGGACAACAACAGCCCTGCCTGTTCAACCGCGCCAGAATGCGATAGCGCGCCGACCTCGTTCGCCGGTGAGGCATAATTGAAGTCCCCGAGCCGAATGAAGAAATACTTCAAGGGTAGGTATAGAAGGACGAAAAGGAAAAAGATTGATGTCGGATGAGTCACGCCAATTCGCGAATAGGCAACAACATAGGCAACGCACAAGACCAACAGCGCGATAAACGAAATCGGCATGGGTTCCAAAGCCATATCTTCGAGCGACTACTACCTGGACCCGCCCGCTCTACCGCGGTGCGTTCCGGAGCAGGTATTGCTACCCCTCAAATGCGCGCTGTCCATGTATCAGGAGATCGGCCCGCTTTTACGATAGCATACGAATCGGGTTGCTATTCAGCGGGAAGCCCTTGCAACCAAGCAAATGAAGCAGCTGTGATCGCCCCACCTATGAGCCTACATGCTAAGAAGGGAATTAGGTAATTGGATCTAGAAACGAAAGAAAAGCTAGAAATCGATTTCTGGAGAAATTCCCCAACGGAAAATCCAGGATTGAACTCCATAGAAACCATCGTCGACAAAATGTCGGACGCTGTCATCTTGCTTGAGTGCCTGAGCCAATACAGAGATATTTTCTCAAGAGCGACTACGGTGCTGGAACTTGGCGCCGGCCAAGGGTGGGCTTCATGCATTGTCAAGCGACTTTACCCACGGACCAAGGTCACTACGACTGATATCAGTGAATACGCATTAGCCAGTATCCACAAGTGGGAGCACATTTTTCAGGTCAAAGTGGACGCTGTAAAGGCCTGCAGATCGTATCAAATTCCCGAAAATGACGGCTCAATAAATTGCATCTTTTGCTTTGCCTCCGCCCACCATTTCGCAGCCCATAGAAGAACTTTCGAAGAAATATACCGAGTTCTAGCGCCGGATGGCAATTGCATCTACTTCTATGAACCCTCCTGCCCGTCCTATATTCATACGCTCGCAAAATGGAGAGTAAACAGAAAGCGCCCTCAAGTGCCAGAAGACGTGCTCATATTTAGAAAAATACGAGCATTAGCCAGATCGACCGGTCTTTCGTGCACATTGGATTTTTATCCAAGCATTTCCAAACGCGGCCCGATTGAAACAGTCTATTACGCCGTCCTTCGACAGTTTCCCGTTTTACAACATCTTATTCCGTCGACGGGACAACTAGATTGTTACCGTTTTTGTGTGAAGGATGTCCTGGTAGCAGCCATCAAGTCGTTCGATATGCGCCTGCACCGTTGACGGGTTTGCCCAATACGTGTCGTAAGCCGCGCGCCCGAGCTTCTTAGCCGTATCGGCATCCTGTATCGTTATCACCGACGTCGACCATTTCTTGCTGGGCGACATTGATTGGATTAGGGACCCAGTGAATCCTGCAGTCAGGCGGTAAATAGGGTCTCAAGACCGTCAAGCTCATTTCAGAACAGGCGATAAAGTGCTTTATACCGTAAGGGATGTGCCCAATATTTTTCTGAACTATCTGCCTTGCAACTCGCCAAAGTTTGTGGCCATAGTTCCTAACATCGCAGTTTTCCACCACGCAATCGAGCGACAAAGGTCTTAGCTTACAGATATGATTACCCGGGAAATTATAAAAACCTCCATTTGGGCACGCCAAAAAATAGTCGTACATCGTGCATACAAGCGTGTACCCCTTTTCTATCGCCGTTCCGGCCACACTCGATGACAGAGCTTTCGTCCACCCGTGTAGGTGAACGATCGTGTTTGCCCTGCTGCACTTGCTTAGAATGCTCTCAAATATACTCGCTGCCTTAAAATTCCATATGCCTTGTGCTATGGCGCGAATGCGGTTTGAATCGCGTAAAATTTCGTATTGGCCCGTACAAACGAATTCTACGGCGGATGATAACTCTATGCCCCCAGCCACCGGTGGAGTGGCAGAAAAAAAATAACCTTATATCCAAGTGACGCGAGCCTATTCGCATCGAGAAGAGCAACTTGCGCCGTGCCACCATTTACGTGCGCAACATCATTGACAATGATGATCGTTCCCCTCATGTGTTACTGGCCCCTTTAATGATCTTAACGTCCAGATCAAATCTCTTTTAGGACGACGAGTATCCCGCGCGGATCCAGCGAAGGATTGAGCGGTATGCAACCTTCGGCAAAATCATTTGGGCCAACTGACGTAATTTACGGCGAACGCATTGAGACAAGAACGCTCTGGTCGCTCTTGCTGGTGAAAAACCATGCTGAATTGATGCCAATCTGGCTTCGCTATTCGCCAGCACGAATTGTTTGCTCGAGATTCCGCCTAATCTATGGCAAATATTGAGCCTCCCGTCGTAGACACCTTTGCCTCCGCGAACGTGCAGCCTGAGAAGCCACTCATAATCGGGAGCCACTTTATACCGAAGATCGTATAGCCCTATTCGCTCAAAGCAAGCCTTTTTAAGGACCATGCTGGGGGTATTGAGGCGAGGCATTTTGTACGTTATCGAAGATGCATAATCCGGATCGCCGAGCTGCGTAAAATCCCGTGTATTACCATCATAATATTTCGTATTGCCGAACACAAAATCAGCCCCAGAGCTGCCGAGCGTCTCAATAGCGTACTTAACGTGGTCCGGCTCAGCCCAATCATCTGAATGAATCAAAAATATATAATCACCTTTCGCGTGGCTAATCGCCTTATTGATCGCGTCGCATGTTCCGAAATCCGGTTCGCTTATCCACAAGTCGATTTTGTCATTAAATAAATTGATTAGATTTAAGGTACCATCTGTAGACGCACCGTCGACAATGATATATTCAATATTTGGGTAGCTTTGATTAACCACCGTGGCTATCGTTTGAGCCAATGTGTTCTCACCGTTGCGCACGATGGTACACACCGTCACGAGCGGGAACCCGGGGTATCTATCCAGGGCATCGCTGGAGCGTCCCCCTCCTTTCTTGCGCATGGGGTGGGGAGCTTTCTTCAGATATTCGTCAATAGTGGGGGGGTTATAGAGGCTGTTCATGCTTGTCTCGTATAAAGAATACCCCAAAACTTATAACGACTAGCAGTTCCGAGGTGACGACTGCGGCCGCCATACCCATATCTCCCCATATGGGAACTAATAGGAGCGCCAAGACGATATTTGTTACGAAAACACCCAATAGTATCAATGCGCTCGCGCGCTCAAACCCACGTGGCAACAGCCAGAGGAATCCAAATCCCGCGTTCAGTGTCAAGATAGGGATCAAAAGAGCAAACACACGAAGGCATTTTCCCGCTGGAGAGAAATCGTTGCCGAGTACCCAGGTGACCAAAGCAGGTGCCAACAGATATACCAGGCCGCCCATAATCACGCTAATAACGCCTGTTGCAACAAGTACTCGGTTTACCTGTCTGCGCGCTTCTTGGCGCCTATGATGAATAAGATTGCTCAGTCGCGGGAACATTGCGTGCCGAACTGGATCCATCGCGTTAGCGAGGAATCTGGCGATTTTCTCAGCCCCGGCGAAGTATCCTACTATTTGCGGAGGAGCAAGCAACCCAAGTATAAATACGTTACTGGTCGTAAACACGGAGCCAGTGACATGCATCAAGAAAATCTCGCGACCACGGCTCAGTGCTGCGATGCCACCCGATATTGTAGGAAAGCGTAGTTTAATTTCTTTGGAAACAAACCAGAGACTTAACACCAACGCCCCAAATTGCGACGCACCGAGAGCGTAAAAATACTTCCACGAATCTGCTGGCGAACTAATTAGCGCAATCACCAAGACAACGCTTATACCTTTCGCCGTGATCTCGATACCTGCCGCTAACTTGATCCGTTGGATACCACGAAAGTACCATCCCAAGTTAAAGCCTTGCATTGTCCCCAAGAACAGTGCCCCAACCATTAACCATGAGTCCTCTTTCAGCATCTGGATAAATCGGCTCAACGCGAAAGACAAAGGAACAATCGCACACGCAAGCAATAGTTTCGCTGATAGAACGTCGCTAAACAACTTGGACAATGCTTGACCATCGCCTCGGCAGCGCGCCGCCTCCCTCTGTCCCGACATATAAAAACCAAACTCCGAAACAAGAGTGATCAAGCTAGCGAAGGATAGCGCAAAAGCTACCACCCCCCACCCTTTTGCGCCCAGCACACGTGCCAGATAAGGAATCATCACTAGTGGCACGAGATAGTTCAGAAAGTAAATCACATACAGCCAAACGATATCCCGTGCAAGCTGGCCGTGCAGTATCTTTTCGCGAAGCGCTCTAATAATTTGAACCATCCGCTGACAGCCGCCTATTTCTTCCCGAGGAAGTCCTCGCTATGAAGACAGAGGCCGCTAACAAATCCTTTACGTAAGGCGTTTCGATGGCCACGAGGCATCGCTCCTTCGCCCCGTATCCTGTCGACACCAGGATAGGTTTCACACCCGCAGCCTCTCCAGCCCTCACATCACCTGCCTTGTCACCAACCATGAACGATCCACTCAAATCAATGCCCCAATCCTTCTGCGCCCTAAATAGAAGTCCTGGGGCGGGCTTACGGCACTCGCATATTATCTGTTCCCCGTACTCTGGGTGATGGGGACAGTAGTAATAGGCATCTATTTTTGTTTCAAAGCGACGTAACTCGCTATTAACCCTCTCGTGAGAATCCTTACATCTGATTCGGCATAGAGTCCTCGCGCTATCCCCGCCTGATTCGAGATTACTATTACGAGAAACCCATTTTCTTTAAACTTTTTAATTGCTTCGATTGCTCCCGGAATCCACTCCCAATCTTCATATCTACAGAGATAATTCTTCTCAACATTGATCGTTCCGTCGCGATCGAGGAAAATGGCAGCCTTAGGCATGAGAGAAAGAAACCTTAAAAGGAGCCAGAGCTATTGCTCGTAGCGAGCGTTCCCTTTCTCGAATCTCCCAGCTCCCCCGAGTGTCGAGTAACCGGTTTTTAGAAGGTGCCCCAGAAATCTAGATAGTCCGATAAGTGTAATCTCTGCCCGTAAGGGCGACGGAATCGCCCGTTGGACGGAGATCGATATGGGAAGAAGATCGAGACGAAATCACGAGGCTGAGTTCAAGGCGCGGCTAGCGCTGGCGGCGATACGGGGCGAGAAGACCCCTCTCAGAATTGGCCGAGCAGTTCGAGGTGCACCCGACGCAGATCGTGGAGTGGAAAAAGCAGCTGCTTGAGCGCGCGGCCGAGGTGTTTGGGGGCAGGGGCCGCAAGGACGAGCCGCCAGTGGACCTGAACGTGAACTGACCGAAGTCATCGTCAACCCAAGCCAAGATAGCGAAAACAGGCAACAAGCGTGCTTCCCCCTATAGATCTTGACTTGTGTACTAGATCCGAAAGTGCGTCGCCGTCAAAAAACTGCAACTCTCCGGTGCCGACTTCACGATCGCGCACTGACGATCCCTGAAGCGGTACGCAGCGCCGTGCCGCAAATAGTGCCACCTTCCCCTCAATTAGACCGGCATCAGGATAGTACACGCCCAATGACTGCAGCCGGACACGATCGCATGACAGTGAGGTTTCCTCCGACAACTCGCGCAATGCTGTCTGCTCCTCTGATTCGCCCGCGTTAATGAAGCCAGCCGGGGCCTGCCAAACCTCTTCGTTCAGCTGATGACGCCAGCCGCGCATCAAACCTATCTTACCGTTCATCTCAGGCAACACACAGACGCCGACGATGCCACCCTGCGCGGAGACCTTCGGCCGCACGATGAGAAAATTGTCTACCACTTCGCCGCTTGGCGTTGCCACTGTGTCGAAGAACACTTCGAACAGCCTGTTTTCGCAAGCGAGGCGCCGGCCGAGCCTGCTGTAGCGGTACACGTCGGCCATATCGCTAGGCAGCCGACTTCCTGACATTCGCCTTCCACCATGCGAGGGTTTTCGCGACGCCGGCGTCAAGCGAGGTTTCGCGCTTCCACCCCAACTCACGCTCAGCTTTACCGCAATCAAGAAAGAGGCTGGTCTTGATAGTCGGCTTGCTGAGGTCGTGCTTGATCGCGAGCGTCCGACCGGATTTCTGCACGATCTTGCTCACTAAATCCCTGATGCTGATCGCCTCGCCATAGCCGCAGTTATACAGGCCAAAGGGCGTGCCCTGGCGATGGATTGCCTTGTCCACAAAATCGATCAGATCCTGCACATAAAGCAGGTCGCGCGCTTCTTCGCCGGTGCCCCACACGGTTATTTTTCCGTCTTTCGCGCTCATCACCTTGGTGACGGTAGCGCCGAACACGTGGCTACGCTCGAGGTCGTACTTGTCGTGCGGACCATAGATGTTGCTGTGGCGAATGGCGGTATATTTCGTTGCGCCAATGCGAGAATAGAACTCGCACATTTTCTCGACATACAACTTAGTCCAGCCCACGCCAAAGTAGCGCGGGTGCAAGGGCACGTTGGCATCGAAATCTTCCTCAGTGAGCGCCCGCTCGCTCGACTGCAGCATCACGGTGCAACTAAAAAAGACGACCTGGTCGAGTTTTTTCTCGAACGCCGCCCGGAAAATGAGCGAGTTCATCACCGCATTGTCCGTGGTGTGGATGTATGGCCGGGCGACGATGTCCCTGGAGCCGGAAGTTGTGGCGGCCGCCTGTACAATAACATCGACGCCGTTCAACGTCCGATCCACATCACCCGGGTTGGTCAGGTCAGCCTTGATCCAAGCAAGTCCCGGATAAACGAACGGCGGTCGCTTATTGTGCACCCCGACGACCTCGAATTCGTCGCCGCGGGCATAATGCTCGGCGATATTGCGGCCGATGAATCCAGTGGCGCCACAGACCAATACTTTTTTCTTCTTAGACATTTTGAAATCTCTGAATAAATTGCTCAACGACCTGACGAGACGTTTTAGTAAAGGCGGGGTACTCTGCAGATACCTTGGATTGGTCAATGTTTCCAGTCTTGTAGACGTGACTTCCAAACCGTACCAATCCAAGGGCGAAATCCCGAGCCAAATCCCGTAGTCGAATATTGCCGGCAGAAGCTACATTGAATATGCCCCCCCGTCCGTTTCGCAGGCAATGTGTCACGAAAGCGGCAACATCTTCATGTAAAACGTAGTTGAACTCCGAATCACCTGATAACGTTAGTTCACATGAGCCATACTCCAGCATGCGCACCAAAGAGTTCTTTCGGATGTGCTGCCCTAGCATTGCGGTTGGCCGTAAGATTAACCATCCATTAGCACGAGCGCGCACAATCGCTTCACTCAAAAGCTTTGTGATGGCGTACGCGCCATGCACTTGACCAAGGTCAATTTCTTGATCTTCCCGACATGTGTCGGTATTTGCGGGATAGACATCTACTGTTGAAATATATACAAAACGGTGGTGCGGGAGATTCGTTAGTCTCTCAGTCAGCAACACGTTGTCATCTAAATATTCGAAGAGCGCTTCTCCGTCAGTCACGCTGCGAGTGTTTACAGCACAGTGGATAATGGCGTCGAAGTATCCCGAATCGCGAGCCAGCGCTCCCAAATCATCACCTCTCTTGAAGGGTATTCCGTTAAGCGCTTCAAGCAAATAACGCCCAAAGCCGCTACTAGCGCCGGTTACTAGAACACTTTGAGGTCGGTCGCTAATCGTGGATACCATAAGTTGTAGCATCATGCTGCCTGTCGCTGCTATTAAAATTGTTGCGCAAATGCAACCGGTGAGAGAGAACCCGGTCTCGATTACCGCCGCTGGCGATTGTAAATGACCCATGGCACTCGGCGATCTCATTCCTTGACTCGTCAGGGGTCTGGTAGTACCGGCGATGCACCAACTGGTAAACCAGTCCCGGCGTGGACCGTTTGGCCGCGACGACCCGGAACAGCGCACGGACCACCAAGTCCTGGGTCCTGCTTGTAGCCATCCCGTAACCGACGATCTCGCCAATGTGGAGATCCTTGATTTCCACCGGTCACAACCTTGCGAGAGTTCGGCGCAGCCATACGGCGAAAGGCTACGCCGCCGCTTTCGGCACATGCACCGAGTCGGTAAAAGCGTTGTAGCGCTGCTCAGCCACAGCGCGGTTGGCCTTGTACCAGTTGAGCGTTTCGGCAATGCCCCTCTCGACATTGATGTCAGGCTTAAAGCCGATCGAGCCTGCGCGGGTCATGTCCATCAACCGCTTCGCATCACCCGATGGCTTGCTCGTGTCCCATTGGATCTTCAGACCCGGAATGTTTTTCGCCACGATCTCCGCAATCCGGCGCACTGTCACACCCTCGCCGCTACCAAGGTTGACCGGCAAGGAGTAGCCCTGTTCGACCACCATCATCATGCCGCGCGCCACGTCGCGTGCATGGATGAAGTCGCGCACCGCAGAGCCGTCGCCCCAGACCATCAGCGGATTCTCGCCCGACAGCGCGCGATGTATCAGCGAAGGAATCACCATCGCGTTTTTTGGATCGAAGTTGTCGTAAGACCCATAGACATTGGCCGGTCGGACGATCGAAATTTTGTCCCAACCATACTCAATCTTGTAGGCTTCGGCCTGTAGTTCACCCATACGCTTGGCCCACCCCGCGAAGCGGTCGTTCGGCGACGGAAAGGTCTTCCAGACATCGTCCTCATAGAACACCTCGGATGGCGCATAGACGCCTATGGAGCTGGTAAAGAGATACCGCCGTACACCTTGGCGACGGGCCGCTTCCATCATGTTGGTATTGAAGGTGATGGTCGGCACGAAAAAGCTGGCTGGCCGAGCTGCCGTCATGGCCGGAGAGCCTTTGACGCCCGCGAGCTGGAAGACGATTTCGCAGCCCTCCGCCACCGCCATGCATTGGCAGAATTCGCGCAAATCGACGCGCTTGAACTCGACCCCGGCCGGCGCCCGCGAAGGATCATCGAGCGAGGCAATGCGCACCTTGGCGTTTGCTGCCCGAAGCATTTCGACCAAGGGCTGGCCGATCAAGCCGGTGCCCCCGGTAACCAGGACCTGCTTACCTGAATAGAAGCTCATGCCTACCCCTGAACAGTACGGTTGATTGATGGTGCCGATGCGAGCGCCGCGCCATTTTCGCAGTAGATGATCTGCGTGCCAGCAAACTCGAACTCGAAGGGAATTTCGAGCAGGCCGTGTAGTGCTTTCCTGATTCCGGGCTGCTCGCCGGGCCGGGCAAATATGAGCATGAATCCGCCGCCCCCTGCCCCCAACAGCTTGCCGCCCAAGGCGCCGGCCTGTCGCGCTGTCCCGTAGATATCATCCACAGTACCGTTGGAGATTTTATCGGTGAGCCCGCGCTTCAAGAGCCACGATTCGTGCAACAGGGTTCCGAAGTCGTCGAGCGGCCCTGAGCCGGTCAACACGCCGAGCGCATCGTCGACAAGCTTGGCCATTGCCTTGAGCTCGCGCGTCTTGGCGGGGATGGCAGCCACCTGCGATTGCGCGATTTCCGAGGCGAAACGGGAGATGCCGGTGAAGTACAGCATCATATGGCTCCGCAATTCGAGCAACCGCTCCCGCGGCAGAATGACCGGGCGCACCTGGTAGGTTCCGTCATGACGAATGTCGATCAGGTTCAGGCCGCCATGGGCAACCTGGATCTGGTCCTGCACACCGACTGCTTCCTGGAGAAGGTTCTGCTCGACGTGAATGGCTTCGTCGGCGAGCCTCGATTTGCTCGCCATCACGCCCTTGAGTCCATACAGGGCATGCAGCAGACCAACAGTGAAGGCCGAGCTCGATCCCAGGCCGCTACGCGCAGGAAGGTCACCGTCGTGATGGATCTCCACTCCTTCGCTGATGTCCAGAAACTGCAGCCCAGCTCTTACCGCTGGATGTTGAATTTCCTCGACCGAATCAACCTGCTCGATCTTCGACCAGACGATGCGGTTGCGTTTCTCGAAAAAGGGCGGCAGATAGCGCGCACTGATATGGCAGTATTTGTTGATGGAACTGGTGATTACACACCCTCCATGCTTCTGGAACCAGGTCGGGTAGTCCGTACCGCCGCCGAAAAATGAGATGCGAAAGGGAGTGCGGCTGATGATCATTACAGCGCGAATTGTCGCTCGAAGAAAGGGCCGGCTTCGTGAAGGGATTGCGGCGTGCCGATATCGATGAAGCGCGTGGCAGCCTCAATGCAGTAAAGGCCGTGGCCAACAAGCTGCGCCAGCACATCGCGTTCCCAGGACATTTCCGCGTGTTCCGCAAGACCACGAATTACATCGGTAGAGATGGCGTACATACCGCCATTGATTAACGCAGGACCACAGGTGGCCTGCTTCTCGGCAAAGCGAACAACACGTCCGTGCGCGTCACACTCCACCGTCCCGTAGCGCGTGGCATCTAAGACGCGGGCAAGAGCGATCGTCACCTCCGCGCTACGCTCCGTGTGATAATCCAGTAACCGGCGGGGATTGACGTCGGAAATCGAGTCGCCGTTCAATGCCAGGATGACGTCGCCGCTCAGCATGGGCAGCACGAAGCGGATGGCTCCGCCAGTCCCGAGCGGCTGGGGTTCGACTGCGCTGCGCACGACCAAGTCGTCGGGCCAACGTGCTTCGCGAACAAAGCGAAGCACATGCTCGGCCCCGTAGCCCAGTGCAAGAACAATGCTGCGGACCCCGTATGCATAAAGATACTTGATCAGATACTCAAGAAACGGCCGGCCATTAACTGGAACCATGGCCTTAGGCCAGCCATCCGGCAAAATTCCATGCAGGCGCGTACCCAGTCCTCCGGCTAGAATCACTGCGTCGTTCGACAGAGACATTATCAATGAACAATCAGCGAGTGAGGAACCGGTTGCCCCCGCGCTTCACGCGATCGCGCCAGTAATCAAGCAGATCCCTTATGGTCCGCTCGTAGGATATTTCCGGTCTCCACCCCGTGTGCAGGGTGAATTTCGTGGTGTCAGGTACCTGCAGGTCGGCATCGATCGGCCGCAAACGGTCTGGGTCAACCTCGATCTTGATGCGGTCCTTGGCCGAGGAAAAGCCGATCAAGGTCTGCAGGACATCGCCTACCGTGGCGGTATGAGTTCCGCCGATGTTGTAATAGGCCCCTGCGATTGGGTTGACCGTCACCAGCATGAAGTAGGCGCGCACGGCGTCGCGGACGTCCGCGATAGTACGCAGTGATCGCAGATTACCGACCTTGACGACCGGCGAGATAAGGTCCTGCTCGATCATCACGATCTGCTTGGCGAACGTAGACTCTGCGAAAACGTCGCCGCGCCGCGGCCCGGTATGCGTAAACATGCGCGTGACTAGCACAGTCATGCCGTAGGCCTCGGCATAGAACCGCCCGACAAGGTCGGTACCCACCTTAGATATCGCGTACGGCGACGCGGGATGAAAATTGCACTCCTCGTTGATCGGCAGCTTGTCCTTGGGAACCCGCCCGAACACCTCGGATGAAGAACAGACGTGAACGACGGCGTCATGTTTATGCTCTTTCAGCGCATCGAGCACGCGAACCGTTCCCTGAACGTTGGTATCAAGCGTATCGAGCGGCGCGTCGAAACTGGTTCGCGGGAAGCTTTGCGCAGCCAGATGAAACACATAATCCGGCTGCGATTTGCGGACCACTTCGTGGATGGACATCGTGTCGCGCAAATCCCCATACATCAGGAATACGCGGTCTTTATTGTTTGCCCTAGGAATGATGGCTTCGATGTTGTCCAGCGGGCTGCGCCAACGACACATCCCGTAGACATCCCAATCGGTGTTAGCTAGGAGATACTCCGCCAAGTGGGATCCCACCATGCCGGTGATGCCGGTAATCAGCGCACGCTTGCGGGTCATACCGGCCGGCCTCCTATTTCAGACCGCGGGACGCCATAAACTCGTTGATCTTGTCGCTCACGTATTCGCGCGCAGCCGAGTTGATCGCCTGATGGTTGCCGAAGCAAAACCCGCTTTTCATTATATTGGTCGAATGTCGAAGATCGCCGACGACGCGATGTTCGTAAAGCTTCATTGCCGGTTGGGCCGCAATGTTTCCGCAAATAATTGGCCGCGTTTCGATGCTCGCCTTGTTAAGGTAGGCGGTAATATCGACGACACCAAAAGGCGAACTCTCCTTGATGACTAGCGGGAAACCGAAGCAGGAACTCCTCGCCTTGCGCGTTTCTCTCTGGAAGTCAAAAAACCCAGCCCATCGGGCAAGATCCTTCTGCCACGCTGCTGTATTTTCCCTGCGCGTGTCAACAAAACCCCGGAGTTGGGGCAATTGCATTGAACCGAATGCGGCCTGCAATTCTGTTATACGCAAGTTGTAGCCAAGATTGATAAAAAGAAAGCGTGGGTCGAATCCCGGATTCGCAGCCAGGTATCTCTCTTTTTTCTCAAGTTCACGAGTCCAACCGTGCGCGCGCAGCACTCGCATCATTTCGGCGAGTTCGAAATCGTCGGTAACGCAGATACCGCCTTCAATCGTGGTCATGTGGTGAGAAAAATAGAAGCTGAAGGCCCCCACGCGTCCGAATTTTCCTACCGCGGTCCCGTCATAGAACGCGCCCAAAGCTTCGCAGCAATCCTCGATCATGACGAGGTTACGACGACGGCAGAGGTCGAGGAGAGCCGTCATATCGCAGGGGTTGCCATAGACGTGGACGGGCATGATGCCACGGGTCTTCGGGCCGATGGCACGCTCGACCACGTTGATGTCGAGATTAAAGGTCGCGGGATCGATATCGACAATAACCGGAACCAGGTTGTGCTGAATAAGCGGCCAGACCGTCGTGGACCACGACAGCGCCGGAACGATCACCTCGTCACCGGCTTTCAGTCCATCCTTAGTCAAGATATTGCAGACTGCCGCAATCGCGAGCAAGTTGGCCGATGAGCCGGAGTTGTTGGTAACGCCATGGGAGAAGCCGAAAGCATCAGAAAATTCGCGCTCGAAAGCCTTGACCTTCGGGCCCATGGTGACCTTCGTACTGAGCAAAACATCGACAGCCGCGGAAATTTCCGGCGCGCCGAAAGTAGGCTCGTGCAGTCGTACGACCGGTCTGGCCAAATCGAAGGCGAATTTATGATGACTGCGGCAGTAGGCCTCGATATGCCTGTGAATCGCTTTCAGATCAGGGTCTTCGGCGACAACATTTTCTACTGCAAGTTTCGAATACATGCTGGCTGACATTAGAATGGCCCCTTGAATTCTGCAATTTCCCTGGCTTCCTCTCCTTGTGGAACCCAGTCGGCTTTCCCCTTTACCATCGCGTAGGCTTGAGCTGCAATCGTCCTGGCGTTCGGGTAGAAAAGGTTTTCGAGCGGCTTAGTTGTCGGACACGGGGTCGGCGCGAAGCCCATGCGCTTTACCTGAATCGCTTTCCTACCCTGGATATGCTCGACGACCCGGGCGACGATCTCACTGCTCGCGCCAGCGGCAGTCCAACTGTTGTCCACGACCAGCAGCCGCCCGGTCCTCTCGACGGACTCGATGATCGATTCGGCATCGAGCGGAGAAAGCGTGACCGGATCGATGATGTTGGCGTGAATACCAACATCCAGCAGGTGATGATACGCGCGCAGCGATTCGACCACCATGTGGGAGATGGCCACAATGGTGATGTCGTCACCCTTGGTGAGCAGACGCGCCTTGCCGAAGGGCAGCGCGTACGGCTCGGCGGGCACCAGTCCACGATTGTTGTACAGCATGCGGTGCTCAACGAAAATCACGGGATTATTGTCGCGGATAGCCGCAATCATGCAGCCCTTGGCATCATAGGGCGTGGTGGGAGCGACAACCTTGATTCCCGGCACGTGCATGAAGTAGGAGTGGAACGACTGGCTGTGTTGCGCGCCCTGACCCCAGCTGCGGCCAATGATGGCCCGGACCACAAGCGGCACCGAGTAATGGCCGCCGAATACGTAGCTCATTTTTGCGCCGAGATTCACAAGCTGGTTCATGCATAGCAACAGGAAGTCCATTCGTTGATGAACATGTATCGGTCGCATGCCGGCCAGCGCCGCGCCAATGGCCACACCGGTCATGGCATCTTCCGACAGCGGGGTATCGAAATTCCGCCACTGACCGAACCTGACGTGCAGATCCTTGGTCGTGCCATACATCGCCTTGGGATCGTCCACGCCCAAACCAAATACAAACACCCCGGAGTCACGCTCCATTTCCTGCGCGGTCGCCTCGTAAAGCGCCTTTGCATAAGTAAGCTCGCGACTGCTGTCGGGGTTATTGGTAGACATTATCAAAAAGCTCGTGGTCTTCGGGAAAGGGACTCTGTTCAGCAAATTCAAAGGCCCCATCGATCGCGACCTGAACTTCGCGCTCAATGCTTTCCTTGGTGTCTCGGTCGAGCATTCCGCCGATGCGCTGCAGCTCGTCACGCGCCATCCAGTGCTCGCCCTCTTCGCGACTACGGTAGCCCAAATCCCAATCCTCCGCCGGCCCCACGTGCTCGCGCCAACGATAAGTCTGGACCTCCATGAAGTGAGGCCCTTTGCCTGCGCGAATTGAGGCAACCGCATCGCTTGCGGTCCGGTATGTTGTGATAGCGTCGTTGCCCGTTATCAGCGAGGCCGAGACTCTGTAGGCTTCGGCACGTTCGCAGTAATTGGCTTCCGGCACGCGCTTGTTCAACGGCGTACTGATGGCATAGAAGTTATTTTCGCAGACGAAGAGGACCCGTAGCTTTAGCAATGAAGCAAAATTCATTGTCTCGTGGAAAACGCCCTCCTCCATCGCGCCATCCCCGAAAAAGACGGCTACGACCGTATCCCTGCCACGCTGCTGTTCTGCAAATGCGTAGCCCGCTGCGTGCGGAATGGAGGTCGCCACGATAGCCGATGTACCCATCATGCCCACCCGTGAATCGCCCAAGTGCATTGAACCGGCCTTGCCACGGCCGCACCCAGTTGCCTTGCCGTAAAGTTCGGCCACCATTTCATTCAGATTGCCACCTTTCGCTAAATACAGAGCGTGTCCGCGATAGGTTCCGAATACAACGTCGCTCGGGCGCAACGCCGCGCATACTCCCACGGAGGGCGCTTCCTGCCCAATCGAAAGATGCACCGGACTCTTGATTTTATCCGAGCGGTATATATCGGCCACCCGCTCCTCTACCCGACGAATCGTCAGTATATTGCGATAGAGTTCCGCGAGGAGCAGGCTCGGGGATCTTGTCAATAGGTGTGTAAAAAGATTCAGGCGGCTTTCCTTGTCGGCTCGATCATCTTCTGAACAGCAGCAATTCCGTCCTTGAACCGTTTTCCGTCGTAGACATCGCCAATCAGATGCGGGGCGTTGAGCGCGCGCCGGATTTCTGGGCGACCACGAGCAGCTTCCAGATCATCGCCTCGGCGTTCTCGACCTTCTTGAAGCGGCGCGAGGGGTCAGTTCTGAGGCGCACCGCGTTAAAAGGCGACTCCACGATATGGTGGTGCGTAGGTGAATCCAGTGCTCCTGCGGGTAGTGGAAGAATATCACCAGGCGCTCCCAGTCCCGAGTGAGCGTCGCGCGGACCTTAGGGTCGGTCTTTTTGAAGCGCAGGATCCCAGTTCCGCCCTGCGGCGATTGAACAACGGCAGCACCCGGCTCTGAAAGCGCTCGGCCAGATTCCGTATCCGGGGCCGGCGCACCGTGATCGTGCCCGCAGTGAGCGCCACTCTCCTGGGCTTACCATAACCGTTGCGGGAGCCCAAGCGCGCCGACGCGCACTCCGCCTGGCGTTGCGACTTGCTGCGGCCCAGAAACTGCGTCACCTCCGCCTCCAGCAAATCCTGCAGCCAGCTCTGAAAGCGCCCCCGCGCATGCGCCTCCATCGTTTCGTAGCAAGTCCTTGACGCGGACTTGGTACTTGTGCTCTTTCATGGGTGGCGTCTCCTTTCATCCCGGCGCTAACCGGGCGTTGGTTGAAGTCAAACTTCCAACTGAAAGGCTACGCCGCCTTTCTCATTTACACACTTCTTGATCGTACCTCCGAAATCCTTCTCCTCCATCTGCTATTTCCAGCGCAAGTAGCCATGCAGTGTTCCGAGCCGGGAGGCCTGTTCAGGATCCGCCTTCGCCCGAGCGGCAGCCTCTTGGACGAAAGCCCAAAAGATCGAAACGAACAGTGCCGCGAGTGTGGATAGCAGAAAGATCAGCGCCCGCTTTGGCTTGGACTTGCGGTCGGGTTCGATCGCCTTATCCATCACTTGAATAACGGTAGCGTCTTTGGCTTCGTCGATCTTGGCGAGCTCGTACTGTTTCGCAAGCAGCTCGTAAAGAAATTCGTAGTACTTCACATCGCGCAAACGGCCGAGGTTGTCGAGGCCACTATTTCCCGCTGTATCTCTTCCACTGATAGCGGCAATCGGCGAGGAGCCTTCGATACGGGAGAGCTCTCGCCTAAGCGCCCCGAGTTCCTGCTGGGTTCTCTGCAGTTCCGGGTTGCCTTCGGCGGCAAAGGTGCGCATCGCACCGAGTTGAACCTCTTTGGCCGAGATCTGGGCGCGCAGGCGGGCCGTCACCTCAATCATACTGCGACCCTGGGCATCCACTTGGGCGAGGCCGCCTTTCTGAAGACCCTGTCTGGCCACGATTTCCGCTTCCGTCAAATTGTCTTTCGCCTGCACGAGCTGGCGCTCGAAAAACAAACGTCGTTGAGACGCTTCGGTGACAGCTAGAACTTTTGTGAGTTTCATCAGCTCGTCCACGTACGCGTTAGCCACATCGGCCGCGCGCTTCGGGTCTGTATCGTCGACCTCGATGATAATAATGCCGTCTTTGCCGGAAGTAATCGTTGTCTTCTTTTCCAGGACCTTGCGCGCATCGCTCTGGAATTTCTCATCGTAGAGTTTGTTCAGATCGAAGCGGGCAATTAGGTTATCAGCCACGGTGCGACTCTTGAGCATGCCGACATAGAGATCATTAGGATTCGTGATACCGAGCGCCCCACCGGCTGCGGCGCCCAAGCCTCCTAAAGCGCCACCGAGCTGATTTAGGAGAGCAGTTGCCGCCGACCCGCCCTGCTGTGGCGGGAGTATCCGGGTAGTACCGCTATAGATGTTCGGTAAAAGCAAACTGATTATGGCGGCGAGAATCGACGCGCCAACCGGGACTCCCAACACAAGTCGCTTATGCTTAGCAAGTACGATTAGCAAATCGATCAAGCTGATTTCGTCCTCGTTGGGCCGTGGATCTTGGTCCACAGGTGCCTCTCTCGAATTCCGAAGATCAACTTTCCCAGACATCGTAATCGATCAAAGTCAGTGGTTTCCCGCTTTCCGCGACAATGACAAATAGGGCGTGTCGGTCATGACTACTGCCTGATAACCTTGACCGCCGCCGCCCCCAGGCCGAACTGGTAGAAGATCTGCGAGATGTCCTTGAGCGCCCTCGTTACTGTCGTGCGGTCGAGCTCCTCGGGCACGACTATGCTGTCCCCCGGCATCAGGTGACTGCGCTCCAATGACGCGAAGAAGCTGGTTTGCCGCTTGCTTTTCACCGAGCCGTCCGCCCGCAGCACGTAGATGCTGTCCTCGTCGGCGCCGCGGGTCGGGCCGCCCGCCTGTGAGAGGTAGTCCGCCACGCGCTTGTCGGGCTTGTAGACGAACGAGTTTTCGCTGTAGACCGAGCCGAACACGCTCACCATGGAAGGCTGCGAGGGCACGAAGAAGCGGTCGCCGTCCTCGAGCGGCAGATCGGGGAGGTCCTTAGGCTGCGCTTCCTCGGGGAGCTCGAGCACCACGCGCCCGATCGGCCGGATCTGGCGCAGGCGCGTGATGAGGCTTTGCTGGTTATCCGCCTGCTGCTTGAGCGAGGCCGCGTCTTCGGGCGAGGTGACGTTCTGCGCCCGAAGCGCGTTGAAGCGCTGCATGTCGCGCTCGAGGCGGTTGAGCGCTTCTTCGAGCGTTTTTTCCTGCTGCAGCCGCGTCGATTCCCGAGTGAACTGAGCCCCGAACAGATACGCGTTCGGGGAAAGCCCGCCCACGCGCGCAACCACTTGCCGCAGGGTTTCCCCGGGCATGACCTGGTGCACGCCGGAGCTGTTGAACTCGCCTTCCAGGCGGATATAGTGCGTTTGCCTGGAAATCGGGACCTTTATGTCTTCCTTCGAGAAAACCGTGACGATGTCGCCCGGCTCCAACGGGACGTTGTGCACTGGATCCCCGTCGATCACCGCTTTGCCAAGATGGAAGGGGATGAGGGAGCTGGTGAGGTCGCCGCGGTTGAAGCGCTCGATGACCGCGTAGTCCCAGTTGATCTCGCGCTGCGACGGCTTGATCTGGTTGATGAGGCGCAGGGCGTCGGTCTTTGCCGCCTCGAGGCTGCCTTTATTTGCATCCTGGATGCGGGTGACCTGCACGGCGGTCGAAGTCTGGTTTGGATCCAGGAATCTCGTCGCCTCGGACTCCGTTTGCAGGCGGCGAATC
>WNGL01002485.1_pt1 | contig 25978 bp, 23 predicted proteins | sample 5400591 | NCBI WGS metagenome assembly WNGL01 (sample SAMN13153377, study PRJNA577476) | soil metagenome | isolation source: 80 cm soil or saprolite under Garry oak tree replicate 1 | place: USA:California | collected 2016-06-15 | reverse complement strand
TTCATGTAGTTCGCGATCGCCGACAAGGGCTGATTGAGCTCGTGGGCAAGCGTGGATGCCATCTCGCCCATGGCGCTCAGCCGGGATATGTGCACCAGTTCGGATTGCAATTCCTGCAGCCGGGCCTCGGTTTTCTGGCGCTCGGTCAAATCGCGGATGAACCCGGTGAAGAAACGCTGATTGCTCGATCGCATTTCCCCGACCGCAAGCTCCATTGGAAAGGTCGAGCCGTCCTTGCGTTCGCCGACGACCAGGCGGCCGATGCCGATGATCCGCCTTTCTCCGGTCCGCAGATATCGCTCCATATAGCCATCATGATTCTCGCGATAGGGCGAGGGCATCAGCATCTTGATGTTTTTTCCGAGCACCTCCGCCGGGGCATGGCCAAACAGCCGCTCGGCTGCCGAGCTGAACGATTGCATGATGCCGCGTTCGTCGATGACGATCATGGCGTCGGGGACGGTGTCGAGAATCGATTTGAGATGAGCCGCGTGGGCCAGCGCGTCTTGCGTGCCGACCGCGGCACGCCGCCGGCTTCGATGCAATTGCTCTCCGCCCCATGCCATCCCTAGCCCGATTGCCGTGAACACCACGGCATCCGCGATTTCGGCCGGGGACAGCGCTGGAAGGCTCGCGATGAAAAAGAAACCGAGCAGCAGGCCGAGGCCGGTGGCGAGAAGACCAGCCCCGAATCCGCCGACGCCCGCCGCGATCAAGACCGCCGGCACGAAGAGAAAATATGGCATTTCGCCCTGCAGGATCGGCGCCATCAAGACGCGGGCGGCAAGAGCCAATGCGATTGCTGCGAGCGCGGCGCCATACCGGCCCACGGCTGGTCGGACGGCCAGCTTGCGTGAAGCCGCGCTTCGGGTGGAAGATCCAGGCGATTTTGCCGCGACTTCAGCCATCAATATTCCGACGATTTGTCAGGATGATAACAGCGCCGCCGATTGGTGCACAAGCATTTTGGAGGTCGCCGGTCTTCTGCCGCGCAATTCGGGCCGGCGCGGTGCCGGTGGTCGGCCCGAAGGCCGAGATTCTCGGAATCGTGAGCGAGGGCGAGATTAATTGTCGGGGTCGGAGAACGTGCGAGATCTGCGGGCGGCTGGAGGTGCCTACCCCACGATTCAGCAAATGGGTTCGCGTCACCAGGATCCTTGCGGCAGCAAGGCGTGGATGCGCGGACAATCCCCGGATCAAGTCCGGGAACGCGCATGACGATGTCAGTGGTTTTGAGTCGACCAAAATCCGCGCTAGCTCAGTTCGACCGGTTCATGGCCGAACGTTGCACCTGGCCGGAGCCGAGTACGTCGTAGCCAAGCGGCCATTGATATGGATCAAAGCGTCAGGGCCCTGAAGCCCGCAAACATAAACGTCATTTCTTTGCAACGAGGGAGCCACCGATGAAATTCGCCTCCGTAGCCGCGGCCCTTTGCGCCACCGCCATGCTGGCTATAGCACCGCCAGCATCAGCACTCGCACAGGACGCCCACCAGCACACCGAGACTACACCGCCCGCGGCGGCGTCACCGGCAACGCCGGCGTCACCGAGAATGCCGTCGGGGATGATGCAGGCTATGCCGCCCGAGATGATGCAAATGATGCAGATGATGCAAAAGATGCACAGCGGCGCGATGCCGCGGATGGCCATGATGGGTGGGGCCTTCATGGCACCGGGAGGCGCAATCCAAAATGTCGAGGGTCATATCGGCTTCCTCAAGGCCGAACTCAAAATCACCGACGCGCAACAGAAGCCGTGGGACCAGTTTGCCGACGCCCTAAGGACGAATGCAAAAACGCTGGGTGCCGCCTCCAGCGAAATGATGCGCGGAATGATGGCTGGAGTGATGGGCGGAGCGGACAAGAAAATGCCGGCCACGGCTCGGCTCGAACAGCAGGAAAAATTGCTGACGCTGCAGCTGGAGGCTCTTAAGCGGTCTCGGGCGGCGCTCGAAGGATTGAATGCAGTGCTGAGCGATGAACAGAAGAAGCAGCTCGACGAGCTGATTTGAGCCGCCCGGGCTCTGTAGTAGCTGCCGCTCTGGCTCAGTCGCCGAAGTCGGTGCAAATGTGTCAAGTTTTTGCGATGCGACATGCCTCGTCGGTGTGAGGCGAAACCTCTTAGCCATTGCCTTCGCGCCCCTTCCTGCCAGGCAAAAGCTGCAGAAGGGGGCGTCCCAGCGGCAATTGCCTTGCAATGGCGGCCTCCGGGAAAGCCCTTAGGGAGATTATCTGAATTTTCAGCCCTTGGCCCGCCCGCTACCAATGACCCCATCAAACCCATGGAGGTCATGCCATGTTGGCACAGAGCGCAATCCGGACCGGTTCTTTCCCACAGTCGACGAAGCAAGGCCTGCCGCCCGCGGCAAGCCACGCGCCCGGCGGAGCGATCGAGCTCATGGGCGCCCCCATGTCCTTTGCCCGCAACGCGGAGATTTACGGGCAGGACGAGCCGGCCGACTATCTCTACAAGCTCGTCAGCGGCACGGTGCGGACCTACAAGGTCCTGGCCGATGGCCGCCGGCAGATCGGGGCCTTCTATCTGCCCGGCGATATCTTCGGTCTCGAGAGCGGGGACGAGCACACGTTCTCCGCCGAGGCGATCACCGAATCGAAGGTGCTCGTGATCAAGCGCAGCGCACTGGTCGCGCTCGCGGCGCGGGACAATGATGTGGCCCGCCAGCTCTGGACCCTCACCGGCAGCGAGTTGCGGCGGGTCCAGGACCACATCCTGCTGCTGATCCAGACCGCCCAGGAACGCGTCGCCGGTTTTCTCCTGGAAATGGCGGATCGGGTATCGGGCGGCAACTCGGTCGAGCTGCCGATGTCGCGCCAGGACATCGCCGACTATCTCGGCCTCACCATCGAGACCGTCTCGCGCACGCTCACGCAGCTGGAGAACGTCGCCGCGATCGAGGTGCCGACGTCGCGGCGGATCGTGCTGCGCAACCGTTCCGCGTTGAACCGGTTGAACGCCTGATTCCCCGGCCGGACCAGCGGTCGACGGAGCGCCTCGGATCTGGAACTTACCGAAGAGCTTACAGGAGAACCGCCATGAAAGCGCACGATGTCATGACCTGGGGCGCGATTTCGATCGAGGCCGATGCGCCAGCCATGCAAGCCGCCCAGCTGATGCTGCAAAACAAGATCAGCGGACTGCCCGTGGTCGATGCGCAGGGCAGCCTGGTCGGAATCGTGACCGAGGGAGATTTCCTCCGACGCGGCGAGCTCGGGACCAAACGCCAGCGGCCGCGCTGGCTGGAGTTCCTGATCGGCCCGGGCCGGCTCGCGGCCGAATACGTTCGCGCCTGCGGAGGTAAGGTGAGCGAGATCATGACCCCCGACCCGCACACCATCACCGAGGACACGCCGCTCGAAGAGGTCGTCCAATTGATGGAGCGGCATCGCATCAAGCGCCTGCCGGTGGTCGAAGGCGGCAAGCCCGTCGGCATCGTGAGCCGCGCGAACCTCCTGCACGCTCTGGCGAGCCTCGCCCGCGAGGCCAAGGCGCCGGCAAAGGACGATGCAGTCATCCGCGAGCGGGTCCTGGCGGAGCTCGACAAGCAGCGCTGGGCGACTCCCGTCAACGTCGTCGTCCGCAATGGCGTAGCCGAGCTGTGGGGCATGATTACCGATGAAAGGCAACGCCAGGCCTTTGTCGTCGCCGCCGAGAATGTCCCAGTCCGGCGGGCAAGACATTGCGCGGAAACTTGGAGGCCTCCATGGTCCTTGCAGCCGAGAGAGATGAGGGCCGCGGCTTTGCCCGCCGGTTGTCCCGCTGGTGGCGGAACTGGGCGCACGCGCGCGCGGCGCTGACCGAACTTCAGTCTTGTGGCCCAGCGGAGGTGGAACGCATCGCTCGCGACGCCGGGGTCACCAGCGCCGATCTGCGCATTCTGGCGGGGAAATGGCCGGACTCGGCCGAGCTCTTGACCCAGCGCATGCAACAGCTCCGGCTCGATACGGCAGATATCGCGCGCGTGGAACCTCAAGTCATCCGGGACCTGCAGAGGGTTTGCACGCTCTGTGCGAGCAAAGGGAAATGCGAGCATGACCTGGCCAGGGATCGGTCCGATCCGGTTTGGCAAGAGTATTGCCCGAATGCGATGACGCTTGCGGCTCTGCTCGCCGAGCGGGCGAACCGCCCCGGTCCGAAGGCGGCTCGATAACATCCATTTGGCCTGCGCGCGACCGCACTGGGTGGTGTTTCCAGCCGGCTTCGGCACGTTGGATGAGCTGTTTGCAATCCTTACGCTTGTGCAGGCCCCGCAAAACACCAGGAATTCCGGTTCGTATCCAAGGTGTCCGAGGCCTTTGCGCTCTACGATCTCAAGTTCGCTCTGGCTGTGCTCAAGAGTTGAAATAATTGGGACGGCCATGGCTACGTCCCGCTTTTATTCTTCTCCACCGGCCAATCGGTGAAGGCGAGGACCCAGAGAAAAATCAGATTTACGAGTGGAATGAAAATCAGCAGCGACCAGAACGGTGACAGACCGAGGCGGTGGAGGATCCGTCCAATAGGATAGAGAATCAACGCGACCATCACCGCAAAGAAAAGCCAGTGGGCAAAGCCATAGCCTGCCATCCATGTCCAATTATCCATCATCATGATCTCACCTGTGCGCTTTAGGGGTTGAGCTCAGGAAGGCATCGGAGCAAGCTCGCTGATCGAGTTTGCCAGGATTTCCCCCACGTCGATGCCGTTGGTTTCGTGGGGGATGCTGTTCGAGGTGACCACGCGCGCGCCTGCCTGCGCGAGTTGCATGTCGGAATTATCGGCGAACAAGCCGTGGACGGCAACGCAAACGGGCGTTGTCGCTCCGCGTTCCATGATCAGCCGAACAGCCTCGATCATCGTTCGTCCGCTGGAAATAATGTCGTCGACAAGAACGGGCGTTCGCCCGTCGAGGTCTTGCAGTTTCTTGACGGAGATTTCCACGTCCCGATCTCCGCGACGTACCTTCTCCAGGACCGTATAGGGGGCGCCGGCATCTTTTGCGACCGCCGAGACCCACTGTTCGCTCTCGCCGTCAGGCCCGATGATCAGTGGGTTTGGCACGTGAGCCCTGATCCATTGCGATATCAAGGGAGCCGCATGAACGACGCGAGTCGCAATAAGGTAAATCTCAGCCAGCGAGCCATAGCGGTGAAGGTGCGGATCGACGGTCGCCAGCCAGTCGAAGGCATTCGATAGCAGCTGGGCAACCTCACGCGACGTCACGGCCTCTCCGGGCTTGAAACGCCGATCCTGCCGCATATACGCGAGATAGGGTGCGACTAGGCCAACATTCACCGCGCCGAGCTCGCGGGCCGTCGCAGCGGCAAAGAGCAGTGGCAGAATCTTTTCATTTGGCCGATCAAGCGTGCAAACCAGAACAAGTGTTCGACCTTTGAGATTGGTGAGGAACCGCAAATAAGTTTCGCCATCGGGAAACGCATGCACTTTGACTTGACCGACCTCTATGCCCAGAATTCGTGCGAGCGATTGCGTCATCGCTTCGTTGCCGGGCATCGCGACGACGAGGGGAGCGGTCATGACTCGCGGATCGCAATGATGTCGCGGTTGGCGGCGGCGTAATCGAAGGCATACGCCAGTTCACCTGGCGCGTCGGCATGAACGGTGCACAACGGTTGCCCGGACGTGACCGGGTCGCCGACCGCGACATGCAGGTCCACGCCGGCCGCCTTGTCGTCGGGGGCGCCCGCGAGCTTGGCCAGCCGCGCAATCCTGCGATTGTCGATGACGTGCACGCGTCCCGATCGCTCCGCCAACAGCGGCCGTTGTTGGCGCGACGTCGGCGGCACCCGCATTCCACCCTGGGCCTCGCAGATGCGCTGGAATTTCGACCAAGCGCGGCCGTCCTCAAGCGTCTTCGCGGCCATCGCCTCTCCACCGCCTTCCGGCGCCGCGCGCGCGAGTTCCAGCAAGGCGCCTGCGAGCACGATTGCTCGATCCCTCAAATCTTGCGGAGCATCCGGCTCGCATTGGAGGACGGAGAGAACATCACGGGCTTCGAGCGCCGGTCCAATGCCCCGTCCAACCGGCTGCAACCCGTCGGTCTGCACGACCTTCGTGTGGAGTCCGAATGTTTCGGCGACACTGAGGAGACTGTCGGACAGAATCTCGGCGGCGTCCGCGCTACGCACTTTCGCCGTTGGACCGACCGGAAGATCGATCACAAGATGGGTGGCGCCGGCAGCGATTTTTTTCGACAAAACCGAAGCGATCAGTTGCCCTTCGGTATCGAGATCGAGGGCGCGCTCGACCCGGATGAGGATGTCGTCCGCCGGGCTCAGCTTTACCGCTCCGCCCCACACAACGCATCCGCCTTCACGCTCCACGACACTACGGATGACCGCAGTGTCGAGTTCGACCGGCGCCATCGTCTCCATGGTATCTGCGGTTCCTGCCGGCGATGTGATCGCGCGCGACGATGTCTTGGGGATCGTCAGGCCGAGCGCTGCCACGATCGCGACGATGATCGGGGTCGTGCGATTGCCGGGGAGGCCGCCAGCACAGTGCTTGTCCACGACAACGCCGGCAGGCCAGCGCAACCGTTCGCCGACCCCCACCATGGCATCGGTCAGAGCGAGGACTTCCTTGTGGTCGAGCGCCCGGGCGGCGCAGGCAGTGAGAAATGACGACAGGTGAATGTCGGAATACTTGCCGTCCACGATGTCTTGAATGATCGAATGGAACGACGCGGCGCCGAGGTCGTGGCCATAGATGCGGCTGCGAACGTGACTGAGGGAATCGAGCTGTGCGGGGTGGGTGACGATGATGCGATCCCCATCCGTCAAACCCAGCCGCATCCAGGCAGACTCGGACAGCGCGGCTTCATCGTGCGCGATGAGATCGCCTGTTGCTTGATACAACGTGGCGATCACCTGTTGCTTGCCGTTACACAGCAACACTCGCGCGTGCGCAGTGAATCCTTCAGACCGGCAGACCTGACACTCCTTGTGCATGAAGACGATGGCCTCGTATTGGGTGTCGAGACCGAGTCGACGGGCGCGAACACCGCCCGATGCCGCTTGTTCGTGCGCAGCGGCCGCTGTGGCCTGTCTTTCAATCATGTAAGTTCGACCTTTTGACCATGATCGGGAACCATGCATCGCCAGCCAAGCTCCTCTTCGATCCGGTGGCGAAGTGCATCGGCTGCGGCGGGCTCGCCGTGGGTCACGAATGTCATTCGGGGAGCGGCCTTGAAGCCGCGCAGCCAGCGCAGGATTTCGTCCGCATCGGCGTGGGCAGACAGCATTTCAAGATTGCTCACCTGCGCACGAACGGGCACGTACTGGCCATGAATCTTGATGCTTTCCGCGCCGGATACCATGGCCGCGCCGCGGGTTCCGCCAGCCTGAAATCCCGCGAACAGAACTGTATTTTTGGGGTCCGGAGCGTAGCGCTTGAGATGGTGCAGCACGCGTCCGCCGGTCGCCATTCCGCTCGCGGAAATGATCACTTTCGGCATCGGATTGGCGGTGAGAGCCTTCGATTCGTCGGCGCTGCGCACGTAATGCGCGATGGCGCAGGAACGCCGGCACTCGGCCTCCGCCAGCTTGTGGTCTTTGAGATTCCTGCAGTAGATCTCGCTGGCGTCTTCCGCCATTGGACTGTCGAGGAAAATCGGGACGTTCGACAGCCGCCCCTTGGATTTCAGTTGTTGGAAGTAAAAGAGAAGACTTTGTACCCGCCCCACGGCAAAGGCCGGAATAACCACGGTACCGCCGCGGCCGATCGTATTGCCGACAACCTCCGCCAGGGCGTCTGCGGGATCACGCTTGTCGTGCCGGCGGTCGCCATAGGTCGATTCGACCAGGAGGTAGTCAGCCCGATCAATCGACAGCGGGTCGACCATGGTTGCATCATCATATCGACCGAGGTCACCGGAGAAGACAATCGCAATGCCGGCCCAATCGAGCTGGACCGATGCCGCGCCGAGAATGTGACCCGCCCGCCGGAGCCGAATCGTGCCCCCGCCGGGGAGCGTCCGCTCTTCGTCGAAAGATATCGGCATCAAGTGCTTGAGCGCGGCCCGCGCATCCTCTTCGGTATAAAGTGGCAAGGCAGGTTTGTGTTTTGAAAAACCGTGACGATTGGCGAATTCGGCGTCCTTCTCCTGCAGATGCCCGGCGTCAGGCAGCAGGATTGCGCAGAGATCGGCCGTTGCGTGGGAGCAAAAGACGGGTCCTCTGAAACCACGCTTGATCAACAACGGCAAGTACCCTGCGTGATCGATATGAGCATGTGTCAGAACGCCAGCCTCGATGCTACGCGGTTCGATGGGGAGCGGAGCCCAGTTCTTGAGCCGAAGCGCCTTGAAGCCCTGAAACAGCCCGCAGTCGACGAGGATTTTGTGCCCCGCAAGGTCGACGGCATATTTCGAGCCGGTGACAGTCCCTGCTCCGCCCAAAAACGACAGCTTAAGACTCACATCAACCTCTGCGTGTTCCCACTAGCCGCGCGTTCATGGCGAATTCCGAAGGTCGGGGGCGCTAGTTCGCCTCTGAACGCTTCGGTCGCTCGCTAAGGTGAAGCTCAAACGGGATAGACGCTCACACGGCGCGGCCCTTACAGCCAATCATAGTCTCGATGCTCCTTCATGATGACGTACGTCGGATAGAGCAGTTTGCGCTCCCGATATTTATGCCACTTGATCTGCATCAATGATGGCAGTTTTGCATTGCAATATTTTTTACTGGTCTGCCAGCGCCTCAAAATGAGTGAGAGCCGCTGTAATACCCGACGGACAGCGGCGTCCATAACGTATTAGGAATACTGATCAAGCCCATGACGACCGGACCGGAAGATGACGAGGAACGTCGCGAGGACGCGCAAGACGGATCTGCGGCGGCCAAGGATACAGACGCGGCGGTACGGCGAGCCCTGGTTGAGTCGCGCCAAGATTTGTTGGCCTTTCTGCGTCGACGCTTGGGTAGCCGCGAGGAAGCCGAGGACGTGTTGCAGCGTTTTTCGCTCCGCGCGCTGGAACGCGCGTCAGATCTACGCGATATCCGCACCGTGCGGGGATGGCTCGGCCGCATTCTGGCTAGCACGATTGTCGACCACCAGCGCCGCGCCATCAGAAAGCGCCGACGGGAGGTTCCCATGGAACAGACCGATATCGAGAGCCTCGCGGTTGAGCCGGATGTGGAACTCGACGGGGCAGTCTGCAATTGTCTCTACAAGCTGCTGCCAACGCTCAAGCCGGATTATGCGGAGGTCATTTGGCGCGCCGACATCCTTGGCGAGCCGCGGGACCGTATCGCGGTGAGCCTCGGCGTCACGCTGAACAATGTGACAGTTCGGATTCATCGCGGTCGACAAGCGCTCAAGAAACGGCTGGAGGAGATGTGTCTGACCTGTCCTGTGCATGGTTTCCTCGACTGCCGTTGCGATGAGGCGGCACGCATCCGTCAGCAGCGGATTGCAGCGATGTTGTGAGGGCACAAAAAGATCACATGCGCATCCCGATAACCACAGGAGAGAAACCATGAAACGATCCAAGATCGCGACTGTGCTTGCGCTCGCCGTGTTGGCGAGCCCGATCTGGGGGCAGGCAGTCAGCGCCCAAGACCCCCATCACCCGGAGAGCGGCAGTACCGTTCAACCGGCATTACCACCGGCCCAGCCCGGGATGGGCGGACAGCAAGGCATGATGGGCGGTATGCCCATGATGAACATGATGGGCATGATGCAGATGATGGGAATGATGGGGTCGGACATGGCCGGCATGGCCATGATCGATCACGTCGAAGGTCGAATCGCTTTTCTACGAACCGAGCTCAAGATCACCGAGGCTCAAGCGAGCGCCTGGAATGCCTTTGCTGATGCGCTGCGCACGAACGCCCAGAAGCTCGGCGCGATGCGCGCTTCGATGATGCCTCAGCCGGGCGCTGGGCAACAGCGAGCTCCGACGATGGCCGAGCGCGTCGAGGCGCAAGAGCGATGGCTTCTCGCGCCGCTTGAGGGTACCCGAACGATCAAGTCGGCCTTCACGAACCTCTATGGCACGATGTCAGACGATCAAAAGAAGACAGCCAACGAGCTCCTCGCCCCGCACATGGGCATGGGAATGATGGTGATGATGCCGGGGCAGATGCAGCCGGGCCAGATGCAACCTGGGCAGATGCAGCCGGGTCAGATGCAGCCCCGGCCGACGCCGCAACCCGGAAAGTAGACGAGGTCCGCTGACAATGGCTCAAGTCGCGACACGTGACGGCGAGGAAAAGGTCGGACCGCAAAGTCGGCGCGCGTCGGCTGCTGTGGCAGGTCGGCAGCGAGCGACGCCGCATGTCAGGACTGAGAATGGTGCGAAGGCGCGCAACGCGCCGTCCGCAGCGGCTTGCGCATGGCTCAGACCTCACGAGCTATTCGCGTACCAGCGCGATTTATGGGAACGCACAATCCTGTTCTGGGATACGCTCCGGCAACGGGCCGACAACATGCTTGCCCATGAGCAGGCCGGAAAGCCTCCACTGCTCGATTTCGACTATGAGCTTCTACTCGACGGCCGTCGGTTCGAGCGTCCGGCGAATTACGCGCTGCTGCGCATCACACGATTTGCCGACGATTGCCTGGAAGATTGTCTGGATCCCACGAAGCCGCCGGTCATCATTGTTGATCCACGGGCCGGCCATGGTCCGGGTATTGGAGGCTTCAAGCGTGAATCGGAGGTCGGCATCGCACTGCACGAAGGCCATCCGGTGTATTTCGTCATGTTCTTTCCCGAGCCTTGCCCAGACCAGACCCTTGCCGATGTCCTGCACGCGATGCGGCGCTTCGTCGAGGAGGTTTCCAAGCGTCACGATGGCAAGGCTCCGGTTCTCTACGGCAATTGTCAGGCCGGCTGGGCCATCGCTCTCCTCGCGGCCGACTGCGAAGGCCTTGCCGGTCCCACGGTACTCAATGGATCGCCGTTGTCATATTGGGCGGGCGAGTCCGGCGTAAATCCAGCGCGGATTTCCGGGGGACTCCTGGGTGGGGCGTGGATCGCTCACCTCGCGGCCGATCTTGGGAATGGCCGATTTGATGGCGCATGGCTCGTCGAGAACTTCGAGAACCTCAAGCCGGAGGCGGTTTGGGAGAAATACGCAAATCTCTTCGCGCATATCGATCGAGAGCGTGAACGTTTCCTCGAATTCGAGCGTTGGTGGAACGGCTTCTATTTCTTGAGTCGCGAAGAGATTCTCTCGATTATCGAGAATCTATTCATCGGCAATCGACTGGAACAAGGGACTTTGCGCATTTGCGAGCATTGCTTTGCCGACCTTCGCCGAATCCGCAATCCGATCGTCATCTTCGCCTCCTATGGAGACAATATAACTCCGCCTCACCAGGCGCTCGGCTGGATTCCGGTCGTCTACACCGACACCGATGATCTCAAGCATGCCGGACAGCGGATCGTCTATCTGACGAATCCTCATATCGGGCACCTCGGAATCTTCGTCTCAGCGGCCGTCGCACGCTTCGAGCACCGTGCGATCCTCGATAGCCTGGGCAAGATTGAGGCGCTTCCGCCCGGTGTCTATGAGATGAAGATCGATAATCCGACCGGTGACCCGGATTGCCGGCACGATGCCTACTCCGTTCGTTTCGAGGAGCGTCGCGTCGAAGATCTCCGTTTCCCCATAGACCGCATCGCGTTCGAACGCGTGCGCGAGGTCTCGACCCAACTGGACATCGCCTATTCGGCAACGCTGGGAAAATGGATCGAGGCCATTACGACGCCGCTGTCAGCGACCCTTCTTGAATGGCAGCATCCGATGCGAACGAGCCGGTACATCTTTGCCACTCCCTTCAGTCCATGGCTAGGCGCGCTTTCGGTCCTTGCCTCGCGCATCGCGAAGGATCGCCATGGTGTGTCCGACGACAACCCATTCAAGGCGCGGGAAATCGAGGCGTTCAACCAGGTCCGCGATCTGATCACCCAGGCGCGGGTGCTTCGCGATCTGGGGTTCGAGCACTTGTTCGAAGCTCTCTACGGCCGTCGGCTGGCCGCCGATACCGCACCGGCGAGAGTCAAAAGCGGATCGAAGTTGCAACGCACGCATGGGAGCCAGCCATGAGCGTCCACACCTCTGTCGGCGAGATTTTCGGCAGACCGCAGGGCGGTACGCCGTCACGTGCCGAACGCAAAATGGAGCGCTTAGCCCTGCGGATCGGCGGCATGACTTGCGGTCATTGCCCGCCGACAATCGAGAAAGCTCTCGCCGCGGTCCCCGGGGTGACGATGGCGCGGGTCAATTCCGCCACCAAGCTGGCGACGATCGAATACGATCCTTCGCGCACGAAGATTGCCGACATTCTGCGGGCGATCCGCGCGATCGGCTACACCGTCGGCACCGCCACGGCGCGCATCCCGATCAAGAACATGCATTGCAGCTCATGCGTCATTCGCGTCGAGCTGGCGCTGCGGATGACGCCGGGCGTCATTTCGGCGCGAGCAAATCTCGGACCGAACGCCGTCGACATCGAGTACCAGCCGGAAAAAGTCGATTTTGAAGCGATCCGTAAGGCAATCGAAGTCGCGGGGTATCGCGTCGCCGAGCCGAAGATCGATCCGAAAGGCGAAGTGCTCGATCCGGCCGAGGCGGCCAACGAGGAAGAGTACCGTACCTTGATGCGGAAATTCTGGTTCGCCGCAGCCATTTCGGTCCCGGTCATGGCGCTCAGCTATCCGGATTTGATCCCGGGCTTGCGCGACTGGATGCCGATGGGCAGCGACACCCGCCGGATCGTCTGGGCGCTCCTGGGCGTGCTGAGCTTACCCGTCCTGATCTGGGCCGGCTCTCAATTCTTCACCGGCATGTGGGATGCGCTGAAGCACCGTTCGGCCAACATGCATACCCTGATCGCGATCGGCATTACCGCAGCCTTTGCCTATTCGGTGGTCGCCGTCGCGTGGCCGGGACTCTTTCCGGATATGAGGCTCGCCGAAGTCTTCTGGGACGTCACCGACGTCGTTGTCGCGCTTGTCGTCCTCGGCCTCGCGCTCGAGATCAAGGCCAAGGGACGGACGTCGCAGGCAATCAAGAAGCTGATTGGACTGCAGGCCAAGACCGCGCGAGTCATCCGCGAGGGGAAGGAGACCGACATCCCGGTCGAGGAGGTGCTGGTCAACGACGTCGTGGTCGTCCGGCCCGGCGAGAAGATCCCCGTCGATGGCAAGGTGATCGCGGGTTCGAGCGCCATCGACGAGTCGATGATTACCGGCGAGTCGATGCCGGTCGAGAAGCAGGTCGGAGACGAAGTGATCGGCGGCACGCTGAACAAGACCGGGAGTTTCCGATTCACGGCCACCAAGGTCGGCAAGGATACCGCACTCGCGACCATCATCCGAATGGTGAAGGACGCGCAGGGCTCGAAGGCTCCGATCCAGCGCGTGGTCGATACGGTCTCCGGCTACTTTGTCCCCGCGGTCATGATCCTGGCGGTTCTTGCTTTCGTCGCTTGGTACAATTTCGGACCCGAGCCACGATCCATTTACGCGACAGTCGTCTTTGTCACGACGCTCATCATTGCGTGCCCGTGCGCGCTCGGTCTCGCGACGCCGACATCGCTCACGGTCGGAATCGGCAAAGGGGCCGAGAACGGAATCCTGATCCGCTCCGGCGACGCCTTGCAGGCCTCGGAAAAGCTCGACGCGATCATTCTCGACAAGACGGGCACGATCACGAAAGGCGAACCGGCGCTCACCGACGTGGTCGTGACGCCGGGCCACGACGAGGCGGATGTCTTGCGGCTCACCGCTTCGCTTGAGCGCGGCTCCGAGCACCCATTGGGCGAGGCGATCATCAAGGGCGCCGATACGCGGAAACTGACGCTGTCCGATGCCCAAGGGTTTGCCGCCATTCCGGGCCATGGCGTGAGCGGTCGGATCGACGGCCATGACGTGCTGTTCGGCAATGCCAAGCTGATGCGCGACCGCGGGGTCGCGATCGACATGCTGCAGGCGGATTGGGGGCGTCTCGCCAATGAGGGTAAGACGCCGATGTATGTGTCGGTCGACGGCAAGGCCGCCGGCCTGGTTGCGGTTGCCGACACGGTGAAGTCGGACTCCAAGGCTGCCATCCAGGTGTTGAAGGCGCTCGGCATCGAAGTCGTCATGCTCACCGGGGACAACGAACGCACGGGTCGCGCCGTCGCACGACAAGTCGGCATCGAGCGCGTGCTCTCGGAGGTTCTTCCGGACGGCAAGGCGCACGAAGTCCAGAAGCTGCAGCTCGAAGGCAAGTCGGTCGGAATGGTCGGCGATGGTGTCAACGACGCGCCGGCGCTTGCTCAAGCGGACGTGGGATTCGCCATCGGCACTGGCACCGACGTTGCCATCGAGGCAAGCGACGTGACGCTGATCAAGGGCAGCCTGATGGGTGTCGTGACCGCCATCGAGATCAGCCGGGTGACGATGCGCAACGTGCGCCAGAACCTTATCGGCGCCTTCGGCTATAACACCCTCGGCATCCCGGTCGCCATGGGCGTGTTGTACCCCTTCGTCGGCCTCCTGCTCTCGCCCCTCATTGCCGCTGCGGCCATGGCCTTCAGCTCGGTGACCGTGGTCACCAACGCCAACCGGCTGCGCTTTTTCCAGCCGAGGAGGATCGGCTCATGACACCGGATCGCTGGATCGTCACCCTCACAGGCCTCGCGCTTATGGCCTTCATCGTCTGGTTCTTCTGGCTCAAGCGCTCGACCGGCTTCCGCGCCACTGAGACAAGCGGTGGTTACCAGGAAGCCATGATCCTGGTGAAGGGCGGCTACACGCCCGACACGATCATCGTTCGCAGCGGCCGGCCAGTCAGGCTCAATTTTCGGCGGGAAGAGACCGCATCGTGCTCCGACAAGGTGATCTTCGCGGACTTTCAGAAGAGCGCCGAGCTTCCCACGGGTCAGACCGTGGCGGTCGAGTTCCTGCCGAAAGAACCGGGCGAATTCGGGTTTGCGTGCCCGATGGGCATGTTCCGCGGACGCCTTATCGTCGAATAGGAGGCTTTAATGTCAGCTCATGACCACTCTGGCCATGACGATCAACCACAGGGCAGTTTCCTCACGTCACGAACCGGACTCGTCCTGATCGGGTTTGTCGTCATTGCCGGCGCGCTTTTGTTTACCGAGCACCGCGCCCACGTCTTGGGCGCGCTCATTTACTTGCCGCTCCTCCTTTGCCCGCTCATGCACTTCTTCATGCATGGAGGACACGGTGGTCACGGGAGTCATGGACAAGAGGATCGTGAAAGGAAGGCGTCATGAACACTGACACACCGGCCTATGGCCTCTGGGGCCTCGTGCTCGTCAATTCGGTCGTTTTCATTTTGTTTGCGTACAGCTTCTTCAAGCCGCGGACGAAACGTGACTGGCGATCGTTCAGCGCGTTCAGCGCATTTCTGGTTGCGTTGTTCGTCGAGATGTACGGCTTTCCGCTGAGCATCTACTTCCTGTCAGGTTGGCTTCAGTCCCGCTATCCGGGGATCGACTGGTTTTCCCACGATGCGGGTCATCTGCTGGAGATGCTGTTCGGCTGGAAGACGAACCCGCACTTCGGGCCGTTCCATCTCCTGAGTTTCGTGCTGATCGGTGGCGGCTTCGTGCTGATCGCAGCTGCTTGGCGGGTGCTCTACGACGCCCAGCAACGCCACGCGCTTGTGACAACCGGACCATACAGCTACGTCCGTCACCCGCAATATCTCGGCTTCATCCTGCTGATGCTCGGTTTCCTCGTGCAATGGCCGACGCTTCTGACGCTCGCGATGTTTCCGGTCCTCACGGTGATGTACGTCAAGCTGGCGAAGAGCGAGGAACGCGAAGCGGTCGCCGAGTTCGGCAGTGCGTATTCCACCTACGCAAAGGAAGTCCCGGCATTCATTCCGCGGCTCGAGCGCTTGTTCGGTCGATCGGCAATCGGGGACTACGATCATGGCCGATGAGAACAAGCCGCTCCCCAAACGCGACCACAGGTTTGATCTTCTCTATCTCATCATGGTCGTGTTCGCGGTCCTGTTCATTCGTGACCTGTTGGTCGGTCAGGACCACGTCAAGACGATCCCCTACAGCGAGTAGTTGGTCAAGCGATTGAACGATCCATGTCCGGTACGGTCTTCACTGCGAAAGCCCTGACCAAGATCTACAGCTCCGGCGAGGTGTCGGTGCTCGCGTTGCGAGGGCTCGATTTTGAGATTTGGGCCGGAGAAGTGGTCGTATTGTTGGGTCCGTCCGGCAGCGGGAAATCGACGCTCCTGAACATCATGGGCGGGCTCGACCACGCGACAAGCGGCAGCCTGTTCTTCAAGGATCTTGAGCTGACCAATCTCGATGATCGCGGCCTGACGGCCTATCGCCGGCGGCACGTTGGTTTCGTTTTCCAATTCTACAATTTGATGCCGAGCCTCACGGCGCGCGAGAACGTCGCGCTGGTCACTGAAATCGCCGATCATCCGATGCGTTCGGCCGAGGCTCTTGCACTCGTTGGGCTCGAAGGCCGAATGGATCATTTCCCGTCGCAACTCTCCGGCGGCGAACAGCAGCGAGTCGCGATCGCGCGCGCGATCGCCAAGCGGCCCGAGGTTTTGCTTTGTGATGAGCCGACCGGAGCGCTCGATTCCAAAACTGGGATTCTGGTGATCGAAGCGTTGTTGAGCGTTAATTCCCAGCTCGGAACCACGACCCTCATCATCACGCACAATGCCAGCATCCAGGATGTTGCCCACCGCGTCCTGTTCTTCGCAGATGGGCACATTTCGAAGATACAAACGAACGACACACGTCGCGCCGCGGCGACATTGAGCTGGTGATCCATGCGGATGCTCGATCGAAAACTATTTCGCGATATCAGGCGGCTTTGGGCGCAAGCGCTTGCCATTGCCTTTGTCATTGGCGGGGGTGTTGCAACCCTCATGCTTGCGGTCGGCTCTCACCGATCACTCGATGAGACGCGCACCGCATATTATGAACGTTATCGCTTCGCTGATGTCTTCGCTGTTGTCACGCGCGCACCCAAGACGCTTGTCGATCAGGTCGCACAAATCCCTGGCGTTGCTGCCGTCGACGCGCGCATCGCCAAGCTGGCGTTGCTCGACATACCGAACTTTCTGGAGCCTGCGACCGGCCAGGTCATTTCACTGCCTGATATCGGCGAGCCGAGCTTAAATCGCTTGTACATGCGGCTCGGGCGCACGCCGGAGCCCGGTCGGGCGGATGAGGCAGTCGTCAACGAGACCTTCGCCAAAGCCCATGGGTTTGTGATCGGCTCCCGGTTCTCGGCGATCTTGAACGGGCGCAAGCGCGAACTGGTGATTGTCGGAACCGCGCTATCGCCGGAGTTCATCTATACCGTTGGGCCAGGCGATATCATGCCTGACGACCGTCGCTTCGGCGTCATCTGGATGTCGGAGAAAGCCCTGGCCGGGGCCTATAACCTTGAAGGTGCATTCTCGTCGATCAGCTTGAAACTGCTGCGCAACGCATCCGAGCGGGAGGTCATCACGCGCCTCGATGCCCTGCTCGACCGGTATGGCGGCCGAGCCGCTTTCGGGCGGAAAGACCAAACATCGCACGCATGGATCGACCACGAACTCGACATGCTCAACAACATGAGCCGGACATTGACCCCTATCTTTCTTCTGGTGTCCGCGTTCCTGGTAAATCTGACTCTCAGCAGGCTCGTCGCCTTCGAGCGCGAACAGATTGGGCTCATGAAGGCGCTGGGCTATCGCAGCAGCACCATTGTCTTTCACTACATCAAATTTGTGATCATCATTGTGGCTATTGGCGTTGCGATCGGGAGCGCGGCCGGGACTTGGCTCGGCGCATATGTCACTCGCATGTTCGGAGACTATTTTCATTTTCCATTCTTGGTGTTTGCCAAGAGCCCGGACCTGTATGCCATAGCCGCAGCTCTAAGCCTGTCGGCTGCCATTATTGGCGCCATCCGAGCATTGCGCGATGTCGTGACACTTGCCCCGGCCGTCGCGATGCAACCGCCGGCCCCGCCGCGGTTCCGAAAGCTCCTGCCGACGAGCTTCAGCCTCGATAAATTGGTTTCGCAGCCGATGGTGATGATGCTCCGCAATCTTTCGCGTCATCCGTTCCGGGCGGCATTCACAATGCTCGGGATGGCTTCGGCGACCGCGATCCTCATCGTTTCGATCTTTTTGTACGACACGATGGAGCAGCTCATCGACGTGACCTATTTCATGGCCGATCGCCAGGATGCCACCGTCAGTTTTATCGAGAAACGCCCGCGTGAAGTGATCTTACAGATGGCCCGGCTCCCGGGCGTTCTTGCGGCCGAGCCATATCGCGAGGTGCCTGTCAGGATTCGGAATGGAAGCATCGAGCGCCGCATCATCATCAGCGGGAGGCCGCGCGAAGCCGATCTCAACCGAATTATCGACACCGATTTGCGGCCCGTTGTGCTTCCGGAATCCGGCTTAGCGATTTCAAGCATGCTGGCGCAGATCCTGGGGGTGAATAACGGGGATTCAGTCGAAATTGATCTGTTGGAAGGAGCACGGCGGACCGTATCGCTTCCCGTCACTGCATTGGTCGAGGATTATTTCGGCATCAAGGGAATGATGGATGCTGAAGCACTGGCACGGTTGATGCGAGAAGCGCCCGTCGCCACCAGCGTGAACCTCAGCTTTGATCAGGATCAGCGCGAAGCCTTCTACGCTGCGATCAAGGCCATGCCGACTGTGAGCGGGTTGGGATTGCAGCGCGTCTCGCTTGTGAACTTCCGACAGTCTGTGGCACTGCTCATTACGACTATGGCGAGCATCTATACCGGACTTGCCAGCGTGATCGCGTTTGGCGTCGTCTACAACAGCGCGCGCATTTCGTTGTCGGAACGTTCACGCGAGTTGGCCAGTCTGCGTGTTCTCGGGTTCACCAGCGGCGAAGTGCTTTTGATTTTGCTGCTTGAGCTCGCGCTGCTTACGATAATCGCGCAGCCACCGGGGTGGCTTATGGGCTACGGCCTGGGCTGGATCATGAAGACTCAGTTGGCTGGCGAATTAATGCGGGTCCGAGGGGTAGTAGAATCCTCGACCTACGTTCTTGCCAGCGCGATCGTCATCACTGCGGCCGTCATGTCCGCTTTTGTCGTCCGCGAGCGCGTCAATCGGTTGGACCTTGTGTCCGTCCTCAAGACCAGAGACTGAGCCATGCCTGCGAATTGGAAGAAACGAGCAGTTTGGGGCCTTGTTCTGGCGCTGCTGGCCGCTGGCCTCACTTGGTTCGCATGGCCACGGCCGATCGCCGCGGACCTCGCGACAGTCACCAAAGGCCCTATGGAGGTCACGATTGACGATGAGGCTAAAACCCGTGTGCGTCACGTCTACACGGTCTCTGCTCCAATCGCCGGAAAGGTGCTCAGGATTTCACATCCTCTTGGTGAACAGGGAATCTCCATTCATGTCGGGGATCAGGTCAAAGCGGCTGAGACGATCGTGGCGATCATGCAGCCGACAGCACCGAGCTTCCTCGACGTGCGTTCTCGTGAAGAGCTACAGGCGATGCTTACTGCTGCCGAAGCAGCTGTGGCGTTAGCGGAAGCGGAGGTCCGACGCATTGAGGCAGCACTCCAATTCTCACGCGGCGAACTTCGGCGGGCGGAGGCGCTTGCACGCACGAACGCAATTCCCGAGAGGACCTTAGAAAAGGCTCGCCTCGACGTCCAAACCAATGAGGCGGCATTGGCGAGCGCGAAGGCCCAGCTTGACGTGCGGCGCAGCGAACGTGCAAGCGTCGCGGCCCGCCTGATCGATCCGTCAACTGTAACTCCGGATATGAGTTCGGGTTGCTGCATTCAGCTTCGCGCCCCGGTGACGGGCGTTGTGCTGAAGATTATCCAAGATAGCGAGGCGGCAGTCCCTGCGGGAGCACCATTGATCGACATCGGCGACCCACTTGACCTTGAAGTCGTCGCAGATCTGCTTTCAACCGACGCTGTCCAGATCAAACCCGATGCGCCAGTTCGGATTGACGGCTGGGGCGGTTCGCCGGTCCAGGGCCGCGTCACCAGGATCGATCCCGCCGGCTTTCTCAAGGTCTCTGCGCTCGGCATCGAGGAGCAGCGCGTGCGCACGACCATTGATTTCGTCGATCCACCCGAAGCGTGGTCGCGGCTCGGACATGATTACCGCGTGATCGTCCACGTCACCGTTTGGAGTGCCGAAAACGCCGTCACGGTCCCAGTGGGCGCGCTTTTTCGCACGGGTGACAATTGGGCCGTTTTTGCCGTCACTGGCGGACGTGCCCGTACCACCCTGGTTCGGATAGGCCACCGCAACAACCGCGTGGCCGAGGTGCTGTCCGGTGTTTCCGTAGCTGATCGTGTCGTGCTGCACCCGAGCGACCGGATCAAGGACGGAGTAGCCGTCGCAGAACGCGAGTCCCAGTGACCGGCGGAGCTGGGCAAAAGCAAGGGATGGCACGACCGAGCGATCGATTGGATTGGGGAGCAAGCGCCGCATATGACCTCCGTTCTCACCATAACCCCCAATCCGGCTATCGATATTTCGACATCCACCGAACATGTCGCACCGATCCGAAAGCTGAGGTGCGCCGCAATGCGGCGGGATGCAGGAGGGGGCGGAATCAATGTCGCCCGCGTGGTCCGCCGGCTTGGGAGCGATGTCACGGCAATTTATCCGGCCGGCGGATCGACCGGCCAGCTGCTTCGGCGTCTGGTCGAGCAGGAAAACGTTCGGAGCCTTGCAATCAAGGTTGCAGAAGAGACGCGAGAGGACTTCACCGTGCTGGAGGAGAAAAGCGGACATCAGTACCGCTTTGTCCTGCCGGGACCGCAGCTTGCCGAGCCCGAATGGCGAGCATGCCTGAGCGCGCTGGACGCGATGGATGAGTTTCCGGCATTTGTCGTCGGCAGCGGAAGCCTGCCGCCCGGTGTGCCTGACGATTTCTATGCGCAAGTGGCTCGGACCGCAAAAGGACGGGGATCGAGGATGGTTCTCGACACGTCAGGAAGAGCTCTCGTCGCAGCCCTTGAAGAGGGCGTCTATCTGGTGAAGCCGAATCTGCGCGAGCTGCGGGAACTCGCGAACGCCCCGCTCTCGAATCAGGCTGAATGGCTGGGCGCCAGCCGCAGGCTCATCGAGATCGGAGGGGCCGAGGTGGTTGCCCTCACGCTCGGAGAAAATGGCGCATTGCTTGTCACTCGGGAGGCCGCTTTCCGCGCCCGCGCGCCGGACATCAAGCCGCTCAGTGCGGTGGGCGCCGGGGACAGCTTCATCGGTGGAATTGTCTGGAGCCTTGCCGCGGGCCGGAGCGTCGCCGATGCGTTCCGGCATGGAGTCGCGGCTGGGTCGGCCGCCGTGCTGAATCCTGGGACCGAGCTCTGCCATGCACTGGACGTTGCGCGGCTGTACGAACAGATCGAGTTGGTCCCCGCCAAATGTTAACCGTCTAGCCCCTTGCTAGGGAGCCGGCCATGACCGCATCAACACTGCCCTTTGCGCTTCCTGTGAAATTGCCCTTGGATCTCGATCGCGTCCGGGACTATTGGGAGAGCCTGAAGCGACGAGAGAATACCATACCTTTCTGGGATGATCTGAAGCTCTCATCGCTGCCTGATCTTTCCAATCGCCTGATGCTCGTCGACACTTTCGAGAGGCCGCAGCGGTTCCGGCTAAATTCGGTCGGGGAACAAATTCGGGAACAGTATGGCGTCGATCTCGTGGGAAAGTTCGTGGACGAAATCGATCCCAAGTTTCCGCTCGAATTTTTCACTGCCCAGGCTAGTGCGACGATAGAAGCCAAGGCGCCGACGTTTTTCAGCTATGAACCTGCAATCGGCGGAGGACCGCAGCGTCGATACGCGCGTTTGCTGCTCCCGATGTGGGGCAATGGGCGTATCGAGATGATGCTGGGAGCAATCACCACCAGCACGCGGACAAAGTCCTGATTTGCGACGCTGTGCGACATGCGCCGCATGGGAGAACCGATTTCGCAGCTTCTTCAAGCACTTCCTGGCGATCTGCCAGCCATTTGATTTAGCTCAAGGCGGCACCGTTCGCAGGCCGATTAATTACGTTGGTGTGGACCTTCGGAGGGAATCCCATGTCCGTTGCCAATCAAGCACCAGCGGGAAGCCTTGCGGGAGCAACTGCAGGGCAGCCGACTTGGACGGCAAGCACTTGGGGACTACTGGCCGCCATTGCGGTGCTTTTCGTCATCCTCCTTCTTCCGCAACCGGCCGGGCTTCCGGTCGCCGGCCAGCGCATGCTGGCAGTTTTTGGCTTTGCGGTGATCGTCTGGGTCACGGAAGCGCTCGACTACGCGATCAGCGCCGTCGTGATCGCGGCCCTCATGGCCTTGCTGCTCGGGACTGCGCCCAACCCGGCGAATCCACAAGCTCTGATCGGCACCGTCCAGGGCCTCACGACCGCGATGAGCGGCTTCGGGAATACCGCACTCACGCTGGTTGCCGCCGCGCTGTTCCTTGCCGCCGCCATGACAGTGACCGGACTCGATCGGCGCATCGCGCTCGTCATCTTGTCAAGGGTCGGCGCGCGAACCGGCCGCGTCGTGATCGGCAGCATCGTCGTCGCCACCGTGCTCGCCTTTCTCGTGCCGAGCGCCACGGCACGCGCCGCAGCCATCATCCCGATCATGATGGGCGTCATTCTGGCTTTTGGATTCGACAAGAAGAGCCGCTTCGCTGGCCTCCTCATGATCACCACGGTTCAAGCGGTCAGCATCTGGAACGTTGGCATCAAGACCGCGGCGGCGCAAAACATGGTCGCGATCGGCTTCATCCAGAAGACGCTGGGCCAGGACATCACTTGGCTGAGCTGGTTCATCGCCGCGGCGCCTTTCTCGATCCTGATGTCGGTTGGCCTTTACTACATCATGATGAAGATGATGCCGCCGGAGGCCGAGGAGATGCCTGGCGGTCAGGCGGCCATCCAAAGGTCCCTGGGCGAGCTCGGGCCGATGACCGGCAAGGAGAAGCGCCTGCTCGCCGTCTCCCTCATCCTGCTGGGCTTCTGGGCGACCGAGGGCGTGCTCCACTCTTACGACAGCTCGACCACCACGACGGTCGCGGTCGCCATCCTGTTCCTGCCGCTCATCGGCGTGATGGATTGGAAGAAGGCAAGCTCGCTGATCCCCTGGGGGACGGTGATTCTGTTCGGCGTGGGCATCAGCCTGGGCACCGCACTGCTGCAAACCCAGGCCGCGCCCTGGCTCGCCAATCTTATCGTCCAGTGGTTTGGGCTCAACCAGCTCTCCGCGCTGGCCATCCTGGCGGTCATGGCAGGATTCCTTGTCGTGATTCACCTGGGCTTTGCCAGCGCCACCGCGCTTGCCTCGTCGATGATCCCGATCGTCATCGCCGTGATGCAGAAGGTGCAGACGCCGGGCATCAGTGTCATCGGCATGACCCTCTTGCTGCAATTCGTGGTAAGCTTCGGCTTCATCCTGCCGGTCAATTCGCCGCAAGGCATGGTCGCCTATGGGACAGAGACATTCGAGGCACGTGACTTCGTGCGCACCGGTCTCATGATCACCGTGCTGGCCTATGTGCTGACGCTTGTTCTCGGGGCGACCTACTGGCGCTGGCTCGGGTTCGTCTAAGAAGGCGGGAATGGCCATGAGTTTCGATCCGTCCGTGCAGTCAAACGACGCCCGCAACCGATCTCCCGGAGAAAGCCATGCCTGCTGATCGACCTTCGGCCGCCGCCCCGCCGGACGAGGCCGCCGAGGCAATCGACGAGGAAGCGCTCGCGCGCGTCATGCGCATTGTGCCGCTGGGCGCGGGAGTGCTGGCCGGCGGGGCGGTGGCGCTGCTCGTGCTCGGCTATCTGCTGATCTATTTGCTCGTGTTCGTGCCGCGCGGGATCGTGGGGTGAGCCGATGGCCGATATTCACCCCGAAATGCACGAACGCCGCATCCTCGGGACCGAGCTGTGGTGGTCCTTCGGCGTCGGCGTGCTGATCGCGGCTGTGCTCGGCATGGTCATCTTCACCGCCGTCACCATGGGCATGAACCCGCCGAGCAATGTCGAGCGCATCGACCCGAAGACCTTGCATCTTTCCGGCGAATTCGCCGAGCACAATCTCGGCACCACGGTCGCATCCGACGGCAGCGTGACCGCGCGCATCATCGCCACGCAATTCATGTTCCTTCCACGCTGCATCGCCGTGCCGCACCGCCGCCGCGTTACCCTCCGTTTCGCCACCCCCGACGTGATTCACGGCATCCTGGTCACCGGCACCAACGTGAACACGATGGTGGTGCCCGGTTATGTCGCGCAGGTGCATACCGAGTTCATGCGGACCGGAGATCTCCTGATGCCGTGCCATGAGTACTGCGGCCTCGGCCACAGCGAGATGTGGGCAACCGTGCAGGTGTTGCCCGAGAACGAGTTCAAGCCGGGACCCGATGGGAGGATTTCCTGTGCGCAACGTTGAGCGGCTTTGCCTGGCGCATTTCTGGGTGGCATTCGCGGCTTTCGCGGTCGCGGCGGCGCTCGGCGCCTGGCAGATGTGGGTGCGCAGCCCCCTGGGCGCGAGTGTGGGTGCGCCAGGACTATATTTCATGTCGGTCACCGCGCACGGCGTGGCGATGGCCTATGTCCTGACGACCTTCTTCATCATGGGTTTCGGCTATTTCGTCGCGGTGACCGCGCTGGCGCGGGCGCTGCCGGGAAAGCTCTGGGCCTGGGCGGGCTTCTGGCTGGCGCTGCTCGGCGTTGTCATGGCGGTCGTGCCGATCCTCATGGGCCAAGCGTCCGTGCTCTTCACGTTCTATCCGCCGCTGACCGCAAGCCCCTGGTTCTACATCGGCCTCGTACTGGTTGTCGTCGCCTCTTGGGTGTGGTGCGTGCTGATGATGGTCGCCATGGTGGGGTGGAAGCGGGAAAACCCCGGACGTCCGGTCCCCCTGGCCATGTTTGCCACCGTCGCAAACGCGGTGATGTGGCTGTGGACCACGGTCGGCGTTGCGGTGGAGCTCCTGTTCCAGGTAATCCCTGCCGCGCTCGGCCTGATCCAGACAATCGATGTCGGGCTCGCGCGCACCTTGTTCTCCTGGACCTTGCACGCGATCGTGTATTTCTGGCTGATCCCGGCCTACATCGCCTTCTACACGCTGGCGCCGCGCGCAGCCGGCGGGCGGCTCTACAGCGACACCATGGGCCGCCTGACCTTCATCCTCTTCCTGATCTACAGCCTGCCCGTCGGCATGCATCACCTGTTGATGGACCCGGAGCATGGCAATGGGCCAAAATTCCTTCACGTGCTGCTCACCGCCTTCGTGTCGGTGCCGACCCTGCTCACGATCTTCACGATCTTGGCGTCGCTGGAAATTGCCGGCCGGCTGCGCGGCGGTCGCGGCCTGTTCGGCTGGATCATTGCGCTGCCATGGGAGCGGCCCATGGTGCTCGCGACCGGCCTTGCCTTCGTCATGCTGGGCTTCGGCGGCTTCGGCGGCCTGATCAACATGGGCTACGGCATGAACGCGATGGTGCACAATACATCCTGGGTCACCGCGCACTTCCATCTGATCTTTGGCGGCTCGGTCGTCATCATGTATTTTGCGATCGCCTACGAGATCTGGCCGCGCCTGACCGGTCGAGACTACCTGTCGCTCGCTCCGCTCCGGGTGCAGCTGTGGCTGTGGTTCGCCGGCATGATGGTGATGACGCTGCCGTGGCACTGGCTTGGCCTGCAGGGCCAGTGGCGACGGGTTGCAAACTTCAACTATGCCGATCCACTCATCGCCAGCTGGGGGCCCTGGGTCATCATCTCGTTTGCGGGGGGCCTTGTCTTGCTCGCCTCGGCGCTGCTGTTCGTGCGCAACCTTTTCGTGCTGCACCGTAGCCCGTCGATGGCGATTGCCCGGCCGCTCTATGCGCTCGCAGTGCATCCGCCGCGCCGCGTGCCAGCCGCGCTCAATGGTTTCGGCCTGTGGAATGTGCTCGTGCTCGTCCTGATGCTGATCGCCTACGGCTATCCGAT
>WNGL01004018.1_pt1 | contig 25984 bp, 19 predicted proteins | sample 5400591 | NCBI WGS metagenome assembly WNGL01 (sample SAMN13153377, study PRJNA577476) | soil metagenome | isolation source: 80 cm soil or saprolite under Garry oak tree replicate 1 | place: USA:California | collected 2016-06-15 | reverse complement strand
CACGGGGCACGTCCGTCACGTCGTCACCGCCGTAGTCGTCGCCCATAACGCAGCGCGGCTGCTGCCGGGACTCGTCAGCGCGGTACATGAGCAGACCCACCCGGTGCAGCGCGTGATCGGAGTGGATACCGGCAGCCAGGACCGCAGCGGGGCGACCCTGACCGAACTGCTCGGCCAGGACGCGGTCTTCGGCATGGAGCCGGACACCGGGTACGGCGCCGCCGTCGCCCGTGCCCTGCAGCGCCCGGCGGCCCGCCCGGCGGGCGGCACAGCAGGCGGTACCGAGTGGATCTGGCTGCTGCACGACGACTGCGAGCCGGCCCCCGACGCCCTGGAGCAACTGCTCGCCGGGGCCGGCCGCGGCCGGTCGGCCGCGGTCCTCGGCCCGAAGCTCAGGGACCTGTCCGACCGGCGCGTGGTCCGCGAGGCGGGCATCACCGCCGACCGGGCCGGGCGGCGGCTCACCGGGGTCGAGCCGGGCGAGATCGACCAGGGCCAGCACGACGGGAACCGGGCCGTGCTCGCGGTCAGCTCGGCGGGCATGCTGGTCCGCCGCGACGTCTGGAACCAGCTCGGCGGCTTCGACGCCAACCTGCCGCTTTTCCGCGACGACATCGACTTCTGCTGGCGGGCGCACGCGGCCGGCTACGAGGTCCTGGTGGTCACCGACGCGGTGGTATACCACCGTGAGCTGTCCGCCCGGCAGATCCGCAATACGCCGGCCACCGGCGGTCATCCGCGCATGCTCGACCGGCGCAGCGCGCTGTACGTGTTCGCGGTCAACCTGCCGTTCTGGCCCATGCTCGGGACGCTGGCCGGCGGCGTGGCCGGCTCCCTGGTCCGCGCGGCCTGGTGCCTGCTCACCAAGCAGCAGCGCAAGGCCGCCGCCCAGCTCGGCGCGGTGGCCTGGCTGCTGCGGCATCCGCTGCTGCTGCGGCGCGAGCGCCGCCGCCGGGCCGCCGACCGCAAGCACGGCTACGCGGTGCTGCGCAGCCAGCTGCCGCGCGCCCGGACGCTGGGCCGGCTCGGCGAGTCGGCGATGGGAATGCTGTCCCGCGGGTCGGGCTACAACAGCGGCGGGCTGCACCACGCCATGGTGGACGAGCCAGGCGACGACCTGCCGCTGCCCGCGACCGACTCGGCCGTCCGCCGCGTGCTCACCAGCCCGGGTGTCCTGCTCTTCGTCGGCCTGGCCGTGGTCGCGCTGGTCGCGGAGCGGTCGCTGACCGGCTCGGTCCTGTCCGGTTCGGCCAACCTCGGCGGCGGGATGCTGGTGCCGGCCTACAGCGGGGCGGGCAGCCTGTGGCACGAGTACCTGGCCGGCTACCACGACACGGGCATCGGTTCGGCCGCCAGCACCCCGGCGTACGTCGCGGTGCTGGCCGTCTTGTCCACCCTGTTCGGCGGTAAGCCGTGGCTGGTCACCGACGTGCTGCTGCTCGGCTGCGTGCCGCTGGCCGGGATGACGGCGTTCCTCGCCACCCGGCGGCTGACCTCCGTTCTGGCCGCGCGGATCTGGATCGCGGCCAGCTACGCGCTGCTCCCGGTGGCCACCGGCGCCGTGGCGGCCGGCCGGATCGGCACCGTGGTCGCGTTCGTGCTGCTCCCGCTGATCGGCGTCCTGGCCGGCCGGGTGCTGACCGGGAACGCCCGCACGGCCGCCAGGGCGGCCTGGGCGGCGGGCCTGCTGACCGCCGTCACCGCCGCCTTCGTGCCGCTGGCCTGGCCGGTGGTGGTGATCGCGGCGGTCGCGGCCACGGCGGCCTGGTCCTGGCTCGGCCCGCGCACGGTCCTCAACGCCTGGATCGTGGCCGTGGTGCCCGGCGTGCTCCTCATCCCGTGGACCTTCCGCCTGGTCACCAGCCCCTCCGCGTTCTTCGCCGAGGCGGGTCTGGTCCGGCCCGGGCTCGCCGCCGGTGCGCTGCGGCCCGGTTCGCTGCTGCTGCTCAGCCCGGGCGGGCCCGGGTTGCCGCCGCTTTGGGTCACCGCCGGCCTCGTGCTGCCCGCGTTCGCCGCGCTGCTCGCCCGCCGCCGCACCGTGCTGGTGTACGCCGGCTGGGGTGTCGCGCTGGGCGGCCTGATCCTGGCCCTGGCGGTGAGCCGGGCCACGGTCACGCCGCCGCAGGGCGGCGCCGCGGTCAGCGCCTGGCCCGGCCTGGCCATCGCGATCGCCGCGGCCGGCCTGCTGCTGGCGGCCACCCCGCTGATCGAGGCGATCGGCCGCGCCCTGGCCGGGAAATCAGGGAGCGGCCGCGCGGACCCGGACCGGTCCGGCCACCCGGCCTGGCGCTTCGCCGCCTCGGTGGCCGGCCTGGCCGCGGTGGCTTCGGCGCCGGCCCTGGCCGCCGGATACTGGCTGGCCGACGGGCTCGGCGGCCCGGTGACCGCGGCCGGGACGCCGATTATGCCCGCCTTCGTGGCGGCGGCGGCGACCGGCCCCGACCGGGCCAGGACCCTGGTGCTCCGGCAGGATGCCGGGACGCTCTCCTATGCCGTCTTGCGCGCCGCCGACCCGGTGCCCGGCGAACCCGAACTCGCCGAGACCGCGGCCTCGAGAAACGCCATGGAGAGCGTCGTGGCGTCGCTGCCCGCCGCGGGCAGCGGCGACGCAGGCGACACCGGGCGGGCGCTGAGCCAGTTCGGCATCGGGTACGTCCTGCTGGCCGACCCGGCCGACCAGCCGCTGGCTGGCCAGCTGAACGCGGCGGCCGGGCTGCAGCCGCTGACCAGGTCGTCCTCGTACGACCTGTGGCAGGTCTCCGGGACGGTGGCACGGGCGCGCGTGGTCACCCCGTCCGGTGCCGCGGTCGCCGTGCCTTCCGGCCCGGTCGGGGTCAACACGAGGCTCGCCCCGGGCACCGCGGGCACCCTGGTGCTGGCGGAGGCCACGGGCGGGTGGTCCGCGACCCTCGACGGCAAGCCGCTGACGCCGCTGGCGGCGCCGGTCGACGGCTGGGCGCAGGGCTTCACCCTGCCCGCGGGCGGCGGCCACCTGGTGATCGCGCGCCACGAGACGGCCAGGAACCTCACCCTCGGCGCCGAGGCCGCCGCCCTGTTCGTGGTCTTCGTGCTCGCCCTGCCCGGCTCCAGGTCCTCGGTCCCGGCGCCCGCCGCCCCCCGCGCCGCCGGTGCCCGAGAGCCCGCCGCCCCGGCCGAGGGCGCCCGGTCGGCCCGCCGCAAGCGGCGGCCGCAGCTCGCGCTGGCCGGCGTGACCGCGGGCCGTGGTGCTCGCGCCCAGGACGGCGACGGCACCGAGGCCGGCTACCAGGTGACCGGCGGGACGGCAACGGCCGACCCGTTCGGTACTCATGATGACCCCGGCTACAGCCCGGCTCACCCTCCGGCCCGCCACCTTCCGGCCCGCACGCCCGAGCCCGCGCTGGGCGTCGCGGCGTACCTGGACGACGAGGATCCCGCGCCTTGGTCCGGGCTCGGGCCGCAGATCCCGCAGACCCCGGCCCTCAAGGACCGGCCCGACCCGGCGCCCGCACCGCCGGCGCCCGCACCGCCTGCGCCGCCGGCGCCCGCACCGCCGGCGTCGGCGCGGCGCGGGCCCGGCACGGCAAGCCGTCGCGCCGCTCGCGGGGTGAGGGCTGATGCGCGCCGTCCACCTGGTGCCCGCCGGGGTGGTCCTGGTCGCGCTCGGCGCCATCGGCGGCGTGGCGCAGCTCGGCCACCCCGCGGCCGCGCAGCCCCCCGGAACACCGGGCCACGTGTCCTCCCCGGCCGCGATCCGGCAGGTGCCGGTCACCGCGGCCGCCCGCGCCTGCCCGCCCGCCCCGGGCGGCGCCGCGGCCCCGGTGGCACTGCTCGCCGGGGGAGCCGCCGCCGGGGGAGCCGCCGCCGCCGGGGGAGCCGCCGCCGGGGGAGCCGCCGCAACCGGTAAGGGCCAGGTTGAGCTGACCGCGCTAGCGCCGGCCGGGGTGCCGGTCCACGCGGCCAGTCCGGTCCGGGCGCAGAGCCCCGGCGCGCTGTCCCTGCTGACGCTGCCCACGGCGAAGGCCACCGGCAAGCAGGCCACCACCCAAGCGGCGCAGGGCTGGTCGGTGGCTGGCGGCGGCGCCATGGCCCAGGGCCTTGAGGCCGAACTGACGCAGGACTCCGGCCTGGCCAGCGTCCGCTGCGCCGAACCAGGTTCGGACCTCTGGTTCGTCGGACCCGGGCAGCAGAACGGCGGGTCACAGGTCCAGGTCGACCTGATGAACGTCGACTCCACCGCCGCGAGCGTGGACGTCAGCGTCATCAACGACGGCGGTCAGGTCCAGGCGGGCGACAACAACGGGATCACCGTCCCGCCGCACCAGACCGTGACCGAATCCCTGTCCTCGGTGGCCCGCGGGTCCAGCGTGCTGGCCATCGAGGTGCACACCAGCATCGGCCGGGTCGCCGCCGACGTCTCCGCGGAATCCCACGGCGTCACCGGATGGCTGCCCGGCACGGCCGCGCCGTCCACGCGGCTGGTCATCCCGGGCGTGCCGCCGTCCGGCAGCACGGCCGGGCTGTTCCTGGCCGACCCGGGGCCCTCGACCGCCAAGGTGACGGTGACCGCGATCACCCCGCAGGGGCACATCAGCCCGTTCGGCTCGCAGTCGGTCGACCTGCCCGGTCAGTCCGCGTCCTACGTGGCCCTCTCGCCGCTCGGCGGCACCACGGCCGCGCTGCAGATCACCTCCAACGTGCCGGTCGCCGCCTCGGTGGTGGTACCCGGCAACAGCGGCCCGGGCGTGCTGACCGCCGCCACCGCGCCGATCAGCGAGCAGGCCGTCGTGGCGGGCAACACCAGCGGCGACGGCATGGCCGCTTCGGTCTTGCTGTCCGCCCCGGGCGCCGCGGCACTGGTCCGGCTGACCGAGATCGCTCCGGCCAGCAGCGGCGGCGCCAGCGTCACCGCCAGCCAGGTGGTGCCGGTCAAGGCCGGCCGCACGCTGGCCGCGCCGGTCACGGCCCCCAAGGGCGCCAAGCACGGCTCCCCGTTCGCCCTCGTGATCACGCCGCTGCACGGCTCCGGGCCGCTCTACGCCGCCCGGGTGGAGACCCAGGGCCGCAGCAGCGTGGTCTCGATCATCCCGGCTGCCAGCGCGCTGACCACGATCAGCCTGCCGCCGGTCCGCGACTCGTACGACGCGATCTCGCCGTACCCGAGCCCGCCCTAACCGAGCTCGCCCTAACCGAGCTCGCCGTAGCCGGGGTCGATGACCTCGGGATCTACCCCGAGGATCTCGGCGACCTCCTCGACCACCACGTCGAAGATCAGCTCGCTGAGCTCGTCCTCGTCTTCGGCCCGGGCCAGCAGCGGCCGCCGGAACAGCACGATGCGCGGTCCCGTGGCCGGGTGCCCGGGGTTGCTGGTGTCCGGCGTGCCGCGGACGATGCGGGCCAGCGGCACCGGTTCGTCCTCGCCGATCGTGTCGGCGTCGGGGACCTCCTGGACCGCGAACTCCACGTCGGAGAGTTCGGTCTCCCAGCGCGGCTCGAGCCTGGCCACCGCCTCGAGTACCAGGTCGTCGAACTGCTGGGCCCGGCTCCGGTAGAGCGGGACGCCGGGCGGCACCAGCCGGCCGCGCAGCCCGCGCCCGTGCCGGTCGCGGCGCCGTGGCCGGACCCCCGATGAGCTGCCGGAACCCGGCCCGGAGCCCGGACCGGGCCCGGACCCGGAGCCTGGCCTGGAACCGCCGTCACCGTTTTGCACAGTCACCGAGCGTATCCGATCGCGACGCACGCCCGATACCGCGCGGTCGACCAGGGGCCTGCGGCCCGGGCCTGCGGCCCGAGGCTCCGACCCGGGCAAGCCGCGCAAAGCACGACACGACCGCGGCGCGAGGCGCGGGTGGTGGCTTTACCGCTCGCGGACAGATACCGTCACGGGTGTATCCGACGCCGTCCCGGGTGCCGGGCATGGCCCCTGAAGTGTCCTCTGGGTGATGTGAGCGAGGTGGGCTGGTGGGTTCTCGTTGCTGCTCACGCACCGCATGCAAGCATCCGCCGGTCTACACCCTCACCTACGTCTACCGTGACTCCACCGCGGTCCTCGGCCCGCTGGCCGCCTACGTGGAGCCGCACAGCTATGACCTGTGCGAGAAGCACGCCGCCCGGCTCGTCGCGCCGCGCGGCTGGGACGTGGTGCGGCTGCCGGTGGAGACGGTTCAGGACCGCGCCGATGACCTGGAGGCGCTCGCCAACGCGGTGATGGAGACGCAGCCGCGGGCCAGGGTTGACAAGGAGCCCGTCGGCCAGGGTGTCGAGATCAGCCGCCGGGGCCACCTGCGGGTGCTGCGCTCAGGGCCGCCCGAGGACCGATAGGCTCGGCAGTGCCGCCCAGACCAGGACGGCCAGGTCGAGTCACGGGAGGGCAGGTCCCGCATTGGGTGATCTTGCGAGCATCGTCAAGGCGTACGACATCAGGGGGGTCGTACCCGACCAGCTCGACGAGGGCGTGGCGGAGGCGGTCGGCGCGGCGTTCGCGCGGGTGACCGGCGCCGGGACGATCGTGACCATGCACGACATGCGCACCTCCTCGGGACCGCTGGCGGAGGCGTTCGGCCGCGGCGCGGCGGCCCAGGGCGCCGACGTGCTGGCCGGCGGCCTGGCCTCGACCGACATGCTCTACTACGCCAGCGGTGACCTCGATATCCCCGGCGCGATGATCACCGCCAGCCACAACCCGTCCCGGTACAACGGCATCAAGCTGTGCCGGGCCGGGGCCAGGCCGGTCGGCATCCAGACCGGGCTGGCGGAGATCAAGGATTTGGCCGAACGGGCCTTGGACCCCGCCCCGGTACCCGGCACCGTCACCCGGCGGGACCTGCTCTCCGGCTACGCGGAGCACCTGCGCAAGCTCGTCGACATCTCCTCGATCAGGCCGCTCACGGTGGCGGTAGACGCCGGCAACGGGATGGCGGGCCACACCGTGCCCAAGGTCTTCGACGGGCTGCCGGTCACGCTGATCCCGCTCTACTTCGACCTCGACGGCACGTTCCCGAACCACGAGGCCAACCCCATCGACCCGGAGAACCTGCGCGACCTGCAGCGCGCGGTGACCGAGCACCACGCCGACATCGGGCTCGCCTTCGACGGGGACGCCGACCGGTGCTTCGTGGTGGACGAGCGCGGCGAGCCGGTCTCGCCCTCGGTGATCACCGCGCTGATCGCCACCAGGGAGCTGGCCCGCGAGCCGGGTGCCACGATCATCCACAACCTGATCACCTCGCGCGCCGTGCCGGAGATCGTCACGGCGAACGGCGGCGTCCCGGTGCGCACCCGGGTCGGTCACTCGTTCATCAAGGCCAAGATGGCGGAGTGCGGAGCGGTGTTCGGCGGCGAGCATTCGGGGCACTTCTACTTCAGGGACTTCTGGTTCGCCGACTCGGGTATGCTCGCCGCGCTGCACACGCTGGCCGCCCTGGGCGAGCAGCCGCTGCCGCTGTCGCAGCTGCTCGCCTCCTGCGCCAGGTACGTCGCCAGCGGGGAGATCAACTCCGAGGTGGCGGACCAGGCCGCCTCGACCGAGCAGGTCAGGCGGGCATTCGCTGGCCGGCCCGGGGTCAGCACCGATGAGCTCGACGGGCTCACCGTCAGCACCGCCACCTGGTGGTTCAACCTGCGGCCGTCCAACACCGAGCCGCTGCTCCGGCTCAACGTCGAGGCGGACACCGAGGCCACCATGGTGTCGCTGCGGGACGAGGTGCTCGGCGTGGTCAGGGGTTAACACCGACCCTTCTTGATAGGGAGAATTCATGCAGATCGACGGCTGGCTGCTCGACATCCTGGCCTGCCCCGAATGCCACGCGCCGCTGCGGGTGGACGAGGAGGCCAGCGAGCTGGTTTGCACCAGCGCCACCTGCGGCCTGGCCTACCCGGTTCGCGACGACATCCCGGTGCTCCTGGTCGAGGAGGCCAGGCGCCCGGGCCAGCCCGCGGGCTCATGAGCGACGACCTGGACGGCTGGGGCGGGGCCGAGTTCGTCCTGGCCGCGGACCGGCTCGACACGCCCGACGTGATCGAGGCGGCCGATCCCGGTGACATGCTGCGCCAGGTAGCCTCGGCGGCGGCGCAGGTGCGCACCGCGCTGCGATCGTGCGCGGAAACCGACCTGTCGGCCTTTGCCGCGGACGGCAGGCCGCGCGCCATCGTGGTGGCGGGCATGGGCGGCTCGGGCCTGGCCGGGGAGATGCTCAACGCCATGGCCGGGCTCAGCAGCCCGGTCCAGGTGGTCGTCTCCCAGGCCGAGCGGCTGCCGGGCTGGGTCGGCGCGGCCGACGCCGTGGTCGCGGTGTCCTGCTCGGGCAGCACCCCGGAGACCCTGGCCATCGCGACCGAGGCGGCCCGGCGCGGCTGCCGGCTGGCCGGCGTCGGCGCGGACGGATCCCCGCTGCACCGGATCGCCGAACAGGCCCGCGCCCCGTTCATCCCCGTCGTCCCTCCCGGTCGGCCTCGGGGGGGCCCGGGCCCGTCGCCGCAGGCGACAAGGCCAGCAGGGTCGTCCCCCCCGGAGGCAGCAGTGCTGCCGCGGTCGATGCTGTGGGCGGTGGCCGTCCCGCTGCTGGTGATCGCCGAGCGGATCGGCGTGGCCCGGATCGGCACCGACGTCTACGAGCTGGCCGCGACCCGGCTCGAGGAGATCTCGCACCAGTGCCGCCCGGCCAGCGATTCGTTCGTCAACCCGGGCAAGTCGCTGGCCCTGGACCTGGTCGGCGAGCTGCCCATGGTCTGGGGTACCTCGCCGCTGAGCGGGGTCGCGGCGCGGCGGTTCGCCAGCCAGCTGCAGGAGAACGCCAAGTACCCGGCGATCCATGGGATGCTGCCCGAGGCGGCGCACAGCCAGGTCGCCGCGTTCGACGGGCCCTTCGCCCCGCGCTCGTCCCGGCTGTCCGCGCAGGAGCCAGGAGCCGGCCCGGACGACATGTCCGAGCTGCCCGGCTGGGACCTGGACTACGAGGAGGACGAAGCCGCCAACGGCTTCACCGCGCTGCGCCTGATCCTGATCGCCGACCCCGACGAGGACCCGCGGGTCGCCTCGCAGCGGGCGGCGGTCACCGAGCTGGCCGGGCAGCGCGGGGTGGGCATCTCCGAACTGGCCATGGACGGTGAGCATCCGCTGGTGCGGCTGGCCGGAGTCATCCAGCTGGCCGACTACGCCAGCGTCTACCTGGCCATCGCGTCCGGGATCGACCCCGGCCAGACCGTGGCGATCCGGGATCTGCGGACCCGGATCGAGTGACGCGGATGCAGGTCAACTGGCGCGAGATGCGGGCCGTGCTGGCGGCACTCGCCGCCAACCTCGGCATCGCGATAGTCAAGTTCATCGCCTTCCTGGTGAGCGGGTCAACGTCCCTGCTGGCCGAGTCGGTGCACTCGGTCGCCGACACCGGCAACCAACTCCTGCTCATCGTCGGCCGGGGGCGGTCCGACCGGCCGGCGTCCGAGGAGCACCCGTTCGGCTTCGGCCGCGAGCGGTACTTCTACGGGTTCGTGGTGGCGGTCATGCTGTTCACCGTCGGCGCGGCCTTCTCCATCTACGAAGGCGTGCACAAGATCCTCAACCCGGAGCCGATCCACGATTCGCTGATCGCCTTCATCGTGCTGGCCGTGTCCGCGGTGCTGGAGGGTTTCTCGCTGCGCACCGCCATCCACGAGGCGAACCTCGTACGCGGCGACCGCAGCTGGGGCACCTTCATCCGGCGCACCAAGACGCCGGAGCTGCCCGTGGTCCTGCTCGAGGACACCGCGGCCCTGATCGGGCTGGGGCTCGCCTTCATCGGGGTGGGCCTGGCCGTGCTGACCGGCAACGGCCGGTGGGACGGCGTAGGCTCGCTGGCCATCGGCCTGCTGCTCGGGCTGGCCGCCGCCATCTTGGCCATTGAGACGAAGAGCCTGCTGATCGGCGAGTCGGCCAGCACCGACGTGCAGCGGCGGATCGTCGCCGCGCTCGAGGACGGTCCGGAGATCGCCCGTGTCATCCACATGCGGACCGTGCACATAGGCCCGGACTCCGTGCTGGTCGCAGCCAAGGTCGCGGTCCGGGAGAGCGACTCCGCCGCGCAGATCAGCGCAGGCATCGACACCGCCGAACGCCGCGTCCGCACCGCCGTCCCCATCGCCAAGACCATCTACCTGGAGCCGGACATCTACCGCCCGACCGAGGCCGACCAGAGCGACCCGGCCATCAGCTCCGTCCAGCGCAGCCACGCGCCCGTCCCCCCCTCCGCTGACGGCCCCCCAAACCCCGCCACCCCCGAAAACCCCGCCCCCCAGCCCTCTCCTTCGGAGTGAGCGTCAGGCAGCGAGTCCCAGAAACCCGGACTCAGGTCCCACCGGCACCATCAGCCTCACGCTCCGGGTGCGCCGGGCGCGTCGGGACGCCATGAAACCCCGGATCCAGTGCGTTCTAACGCACTGGAATCCCGGATCCATGGAGTTCGGCAGGCCTCCGCCGCCGCCTAATCCGCCGTCAGCCCGCACCGCTTCGCCCTGCGCGGAACCACGGCGATGTGACTCTGTAGTGGTTCTGACCACGGCGATGTGACATCGCCGTGGTTGGCGCGGGCGCCTGGCCGGGACGGGAGGTGTGGATGGTGTCAGAGAGGATGCTGGGGCCGCGCCCGCTGCCTCAGCCACGCGTCCGCGGCCCAAGCGGCGCGCGCCGCCCAAGCGGCGCGTCCGCGGCCCAAGCGGCGCGGCCGCCGGCTCAGCCGCGGGACAGCAGGCGGAGGGCGCGCTCCTTCTCGAAGTCCAGGGCGCGGCTCGGGGTGGCGGGGATGCGGCCGAGGCGGCGGCCGAGATCCGCGACCGCGGCGCGGACCGACGGTTCGGCCAGCACCCGCAGGCCGAACGCCAGCGACGCCGGGCTGATGTCGTAACGGCGCTCGAGCTCCAGCGCGGCGGCGACCGCCTCGAGGTCCGCCTCACTGAACTGCCGGTGCGCCGGGCCGTGCGACCGTCCCTGCGTCGGCCCGTGCGACCGTACCGGCGCCGGGCCGTGCGACCGTCCCCGCGCCGGCCACGGCAGCGGATCGCGGACGTGGGGCAGGAGGCCGAGATCCTCGCGGTAGCGGAGCATGCGAGCCGACGTGCCGAGCCGCCGGGCGGCCTCCGAGATGCGCATAACCGCGATCTTAACAATTTCCCGTCAAGAAGACCCGGGAAAAAGTGCGACGGCGCCCCCGGTCCCGTAGCGTGGAGGCGACACGAACACGAGCCACCCAGACCGTTCGGCCAAGAACACAGCCGAAAGCCCAGAAATCAAAGGGGAACACGCATGTCCGCGGATCAGCTTCCGTACCAGGTTGCCGACCTTTCGCTTGCTGCCTTCGGGCGCAAGGAGATCCAGCTGGCCGAGCACGAGATGCCCGGGCTGATGGCGGTGCGCGCGGAGTACGCGCCCGGCCAGCCGCTGCGCGGCGCCAGGATCACCGGCTCCCTGCACATGACGATCCAGACGGCGGTGCTGATCGAGACGCTGACCGCGCTGGGCGCGCAGGTCCGCTGGGCCAGCTGCAACATCTTCTCCACCCAGGACCACGCCGCGGCCGCGGTCGCGGTCGGCCCGGACGGCACCCCGGACGACCCGAAGGGCATCCCGGTCTTCGCCTGGAAGGGCGAGACCCTCGAGGAGTACTGGCGGTGCGCCGAGCTGGCGCTGACCTGGCCCGAGGGCGACGGCCCGAACATGATCCTGGACGACGGCGGGGACGCCACCTTGTTCGTGCACAAGGGCGCCGAGTACGAGCAGGCCGGCGGCGTGCCGTCGCCAGCAGAAGATGACCCCGAGGAATGGGTGATCATCCTGGACCGGCTGCGCAACTCCCTCGCCGACCACCCGGGCAAGTGGACCAGGGCGGCGCAGAGCATCAAGGGGGTGACCGAGGAGACCACCACCGGGGTGCACCGGCTGCATGAGATGGCGAGAGCCGGCGCGCTGCTGTTCCCGGCGATCAACGTCAACGACTCGGTGACCAAGTCCAAGTTCGACAACAAGTACGGCTGCCGCCACTCGCTCATCGACGGCATCAAGCGCGGCACGGACGTGCTGATCGGCGGCAAGGTCGCGGTCGTGTGCGGGTACGGCGACGTGGGCAAGGGCTGCGCGGAGAGCCTGCGCGGCCAGGGCGCCCGGGTGATCGTCGCCGAGATCGACCCGATCTGCGCGCTGCAGGCGGCCATGGACGGCTACCAGGTGACGACGCTGGAGGACGTGATAAGCACCGCGGACATCTTCGTCACCGCCACCGGCAACCGCGACGTGATCACCGCCGACCACATGAGCCGGATGAAGCACCAGGCGATCGTGGGCAACATCGGCCACTTCGACAACGAGATCGACATGGCCGGCCTGGCCCGGCTCCCCGGCGCGCGCCGGACCGTGATCAAGCCGCAGGTCGACGAGTGGACCTTCGCCGACGGGCACGGCGTCATCGTGCTGTCCGAGGGCCGGCTGCTGAACCTGGGCAACGCCACCGGGCACCCGAGCTTCGTGATGTCCAACAGCTTCACCAACCAGGTCATCGCCCAGGTCGAGCTGTTCACCAAGCCCGGCCAGTACCCGGTCGGCGTGCACACGCTGCCCAAGCACCTGGACGAGAAGGTGGCCCGGCTGCACCTGGCCGCGCTCGGCGTCAAGCTCAGCGAGCTGACCAAGGAGCAGGCCGACTACATCGGCGTGCCGGTGGACGGCCCGTACAAGCCGGAGACCTACCGTTACTGACATCGCCGACGCGGGGCTCGCCACCGAGGGAGACGCCCGCATCCGTTACGCCGAACGGGCCATGCCCCTGCTGACCGCTCTCCACCAGCGGTTCGCGAAGGACCGGCCCTTCGACGGGCTCGCCGTCGCCGCCTGCCTGCACATCACCGCCGAGACCGCCATGCTGGTCCGGCTGCTGCAGGCGGGCGGCGCGGCCGTCTCGCTGGCGGCGTCCAACCCGCTGTCCACCCAGGATGACATCGCTGCCGCCCTCGCCGTCAACCACGGCATCGCGGTCTTCGCCCGCGCCGGGGTCGACCGCAAGGGCTACTACCGCCACATCGAGGCAGCCCTGCATAACATCGCGCCAGACCTGGTCATCGACGACGGCGGCGACCTGGTCAACACGCTGCACACCACGGCCGCGGCCCTGCTCCCGAACGTCAAGGGTGGCTGCGAGTCCACCGCCACGGGCGTGATCAGGCTGCGCCGGATGGCCGCCGAAGGCGCGCTCGCCTTCCCGGTGATCGCGGCCAACGACACCGCGGTCAAGCGCATGGTCGACAACACCTGCGGGACCGGGCAGTCGGCCATCGACGGCATCCTGCGCGCCACCAACACCCTGCTGGCGGGCAAGACCGTGGTGGTGGCCGGGTTCGGGGCCAGCGGCCGCGGGGTGGCCGAGTACGCCCGCGGCTTCGGCGCGCATGTGATCGTCACCGAGATCGACCCGGTCCGGGCGCTGGACGCGTCGCTGCGCGGGTTCCGGGTGCTGCCGATGGGCCAAGCCGCGCCATTGGGCGAGGTGTTCGTCACCGTGACGGGTTCGGTCGACGTGATCAACGCGGACCATCTCGCGGTGATGCGCGACGGCGCCATCTTGGCCAACGCCGGCCACTTCGACGTGGAGATCGACGTGCGCGCGCTGACCAACCTCGCCGCCGCGGTGCATCCCGACGTGCGGCCGCACGTGGACGCCTACGAGCTCGCCGACGGCCGGACCCTGCTGCTGCTGGCCGAGGGGCGGGTGGTGAACCTGGTCGCGGCCGAGGGGCATCCGCCCGAGGTGATGGATCTGGCCTTCGGCATCGAGGCGCTCGCCCTGGCCTGGCTGGCCGGGAACACAGAAAAGCTCCCGGCCGGGGTGCACGAGGTGCCGGCCGACATCGACGCCGAGGCCGCGAACCTGGTGCTCACCGCCACCGGCACGTCGATCGACACGCTCACCCCGGCGCAGCTGGCCTACCGGGAATCCTGGCGGATCGGCTCCTGACCGGCCGCTACGCCCGGCCGCTACGCCCGGCTGCCGACCTGCGCGGGCACCGTGACCGGCGCGACCGCCTCCGGGCCGGCCGCGGTCGGCGGACCGGTCAGCACCATCCACCCGACCAGCCCGATCGGGTAGACGAAGTATCCCCACCGGCTGGCCGGGGCCAAGGTGAACATCACCGCGAGCCCGAGCGCGAGCCGCCAGGCCGCGGCGCGCCCGTCGGCCGGCGGCCGGACGATGAGCGAGGTCGCGAAGCCGAGCCCGGCCGCGATCAGCAGCGCGACCGCCGCCCAGTGCCCCGCCATCCCGGTCGTAGCCAGCAGGTGCCCCGGCAGCGGGCTGGCGGCGGGCGTCTTGTGCGCGCTCAGGCCGAGCGGGAACAGCACCGTGTTCTGCAAGAACGCGTACGGGTCGAGTAGCGCGGCCGGCGCCAGCGCGGCGGCCAGCAGGCCGGCCGCGACGATGACGACCCCGATGAAGCGCCAGACGGCCTGGGCGCCGTGCCGGACGGCCATCGCCGCGGCGAACACCGGGACCGCGGGCCAGGCGGTCGCCTTCATCGCGCACGCGACCCCGAGGGCCACCGCCGCCCGGAGCAGCCCCGAGGGGCGGGCGATCAGCGCCAGCGTGAGGAACAGCAAAGCGATGACCGGCGGGTCAGTGATGCCGACCGCCAGCGGGAACGCGATCACCGGCGAGGCGGCGAAGAAGACGGTCGACAGCGTGGTGTTGCGCCGGCACTCCTCGCAGCGCCGGTGCGGCGCGGCGACGGTGAACGCGGCCCAGATCAGCGCGATCGACACCGCGGTGAGCCACAGCCGGGGGTCGGCGAACAGGCCGGAGGCGCCCAGCGCCCGCGGCAGGCCGAACACCGCCATGACCGGCAGGTACGGGTTGTAGGACAGCCAGGTGTCCAGCGACCCGGCCGGCAGGTACGGGGTGCCGTGCTGCAGCAGCAGCACCGCCGACCTCGAGATGACCTGCACCTCGGGTGTCGGCGCCACCCTGGTGACGAGCCAGGTCACCGGCGCGGCCAGCGCCCCGGCCAGGGAAACCAGCATCGGCCAGATGACCGGTACGTTCTTGTGCCTGGTCAGCCACATGATGAGCGTGGTCAGCCCGTAGCCGGCCGCCGCCCAGATGGCCCAGGCGCGATCCGCCTGGCCGGTGTCAACCGCCAGCGCGGTGGCGTAGATGGTGAATGCCCCGTTAGCCGCGAGGAGCCGATTCCGGCTCAGCCAGCGCTGGTGGACCAGTCCCGGCCGTTTGCTGTTTATCTGCGTAGGTTCCTTGTCCGCCTCTACCTGCGTGCGTGCCACTGTGCCGGTACCCGCCCGTCCACGTGTTATTCCCCTGTGATGTGTCCAGCAGCGGTCATCAAGACCGGTAGAACTGCCCCCGAAAGCAGGTAAATCAGCCTATCACCAGGAGAAACTGAGCTGCTGTTCAGGTTCGCGCCGCTACGGCAGCTTCCAGTCGAGCGGCTCGCCGCCTAGCTCTTCAAGAAGATGATTAGCTCGGCTGAACGGACGGGAACCGAAGAATCCGTTATGGGCCGAATTCGGGCTCGGATGCGCCGACTCGATACACGGAACGTCGCCAAGCAGGGGCACGAGCGTGCGCGCGTCGCGGCCCCACAAGATGGCCACCAGGGGTTCCCCTTCCCGGGCGGCCAGGGCCCTGATGGCCTGCTCGGTCACCTGCTCCCAGCCCTTGCCCCGGTGCGAGGCCGGCTGGCGCGGCTGGACGGTCAGCACCCGGTTGAGCAGCAGCACGCCGCGCTCGGCCCACGGGGTCAGGTCCCCGTTCGACGGCCGCGGGAAGCCGAGGTCGGCGGAGTACTCGGTGAAGATGTTGAGCAGGCTCGGCGGCAGTCGCCGCACCTCGGGCGCGACCGAGAAGCTCAGCCCGACCGGATGGCCGGGCGTGGGATACGGATCCTGGCCGACGATGAGCACGCGCACGCCGTCGAACGGCTGCTTGAAGGCCCGCAGCACGTTGTCCCCGGCCGGCAGGTACCGGCGCCCGGCCGCGACCTCCGCCCGCAGGAACTCGCCCATCGCGGCGATCTGGTCCGCGACCGGCTCCAATGCGTCGACCCAGCCTGCGTCGATGATGTTGCGCAACGGCTCCGCCATAGACAGCACTGTATCGGCGGTCACCGACAAACAAGGTACCGAACGGTCCGGGTGTCACGCTGTGCTGTCTCCCGGGGGGCGACCCCCCGGGGACCCCCCGGCATGGGGGACTACCCGTCCCCCATACCCCCTGGCCCCATACCCCCTGGGCCCCCCGAGGGGCTCCGGGCGTGCGAATTGCGTTTGATTTACCCATCTGCCGGAAAAGCTATCCCTGAACCGGTGTCGCGTACCTGGTAAATGGGGGTAGCCTGCGTCCACGCAGAGTCAACTACATGGAACGATGGGGCCCATGAAGGGACGTGTACTTGTCGTCGATGACGACGCCGCCCTCGCCGAGATGCTCGGGATCGTGCTTCGCGGTGAAGGTTTCGAGCCGACTTTCGTCTCTGATGGCGACAAGGCGGTCGAGGTTTTCCGTGAATCACGGCCCGATCTGGTCCTCCTCGACCTGATGCTGCCGGGCTCCGACGGGATCGACGTGTGCCGTCAGATCCGCGCCGAGTCGGGGGTGCCGATCGTGATGCTGACCGCGAAGACCGACACCGTGGACGTGGTCCTCGGGCTCGAGTCCGGTGCCGACGACTACATCGTCAAGCCGTTCAAGTCCAAGGAACTGGTGGCCAGGGTCCGCGCCCGGCTGCGCCGGACCGACGAGCCCGCGCCGGAGATGCTGCAGATCGGCGACATCGTCATCGACGTGGCCGGCCATTCGGTCAAGCGCGACGGGGAGACGCTCAACCTCACCCCGCTCGAGTTCGACTTGCTGGTCGCGCTGGCCCGCAAGCCGAGGCAGGTCTTCACCCGCGAGGTCCTGCTCGAGCAGGTCTCGGGCTACCGGCACGCCGCGGACACCAGGCTGGTCAACGTGCACGTGCAGCGGTTGCGCGCGAAGATCGAGAAGGACCCCGAGCACCCCGAGATCGTCGTGACGGTCCGCGGTGTCGGCTACAAGGCAGGCCCTGGCTGAGTCCAGGTTGCTGAAGGTGACGGCGGCGCGCGCAGGCAAGCAGCGGAACTGGGTCACTGCCTTCCGCCGGTCCACCGTCGGCCGGGCCATCGTCCGGCGGCTGCCCGTCCCGGCCAAGCGCTGGCTGCGGGTCGGCCGCCGCTGGCAGCGCAGCGCCGTCGCCCAGCTCAGGCTGCGCTGGCACCGGTCGCTGCAACTGCGGGTGGTCTCCACCACGCTGGTCCTGTCCGTCCTGGTCATCGCGGTACTCGGTTTCTTCCTGATTCAGTCGGTGGCGGCCGGCCTGCTCAGCAACGCGGAGAATTCGGCGGATGCCCTGGTCAGGAACGGCCGGACGAGCGCGATCGGGCAGTCGAGCGTGAACGTGCTCGAGCCGTCCTCGCCCACGGACACGGGCACCGTCGTGGACGTGGCCACCACCACGGCCCGGGCGCTGCAGCAGCCGAGCGGGACCACCGGCAGCTACCTGGTCTTCATCCAGCTGACCAAGATCAGCCCCGCCATCGTCCACTGGGTCGGCCAGAGCAACGTCAACATCACCGCGACGATCCCGCCGACGCTGATCGCCAAGGTGAAGGGCGGGCAGAAGAGCGAGGAGTTCGTCAACAAGAACACCGTCCCGCCGGCCTACGAGCCGACCACGCTGGTCTACAACTCGGGCGTCTCGGTGCCCGCCCTGGCCGTCGGCGTCCCGCTCGGCGGTTTCTACCAGCTGTACTACGTGTTCCCGTTCACCCAGCAGCAGGCCACCCTGCTGCTGGTGCAGCGCGTCCTGGTCGGCGTGGCCCTGGCCGTCATCGTGCTGCTGGCCGCGATCGCCTCGCTGGTGACCCGGTGGGTGGTGCTGCCGGTCCGGCACGCCGCCGCGGCCGCCCAGCGCGTGTCGGCCGGGCACCTGGGTGAGCGGATGCAGGTGCACGGCGTGGACGACCTCGCGGCGCTGGCGACCTCCTTCAACGAGATGGCGGCCAGCCTGCAGGGCAAGCTCCGTGAGCTGGAGGATCTGTCCAACGTGCAGCGGCAGTTCGTCTCGGACGTGTCGCACGAGCTCAGGACGCCGCTGTCCACCATCAAGATGGCCGCCGACCTGCTCTTCGAGGCCCGGGCGGAACTCGACGCGGCGGCCGGCCGGTCGGTGGAGCTGCTGCAGAGCCAGCTGGACCGGTTCGAGTCGCTGCTGATCGACTTGCTCGAGATCAGCAGGTTCGACGCGGGCGCGGCCACCCTGGACGCCGAGCTCGTGGACGTGTGCGACCTGGTGCGGCGTTCGGCCGACGACGCGCAGCAGCTGGCCGAGCGGCGCGGCAGCCGGATCGAGTTCCGGCTGCCGGCGACCGGCTGCTTCGCCGAGGCCGACCGCCGCCGGGTCGAGCGCATCCTGCGCAACATCCTGGTGAACGCGGTCGAGCACGGCGAGGGCAAGGAAGTGGTGGTCACCACGGCCATGGACAGCGACGCGGTCGCCGTCTCGGTGCGGGACTACGGGGTTGGGCTGCGGCCCGGCGAGGAGCAGAAGGTCTTCGACCGGTTCTGGCGGGCCGACCCGGCCCGCGCCCGCACCACCGGCGGCTCCGGCCTGGGCCTGGCCATCTCGCTCGAGGACGCGCGCCTGCACGGCGGCTGGCTGCAGGCCTGGGGTGAGCGGGGCAAGGGCTCGGTGTTCCGGCTGACCCTGCCGCGGGTCGCCGGGCAGGAACTGGCCGGCTCGCCGCTGCCGCTCGAGCCGGACGAGGCCGGGGTCGCCGCCACCGACCTGGGCCCGGGCGCCCGTCCGGCGACCGAGATCACCCGGGTGACCTCGCATGGCTAGCGCAGGCTCGCGGCGCTGGCTGACCCCGTGCTGGCTGACCCCGCGCTGGCTGACACGGCGCTGGCTAACCCGGGCCTGGCGGATGAGCGTGCTGGCCGCCGCGGCCGCCTCCCTGGCGGGCTGCGTGGGCATGCCGAACAGCGGATCGCCGGGCACGTTCAGCGCGACCCCGCGGAACACCTCGCAGGACTCCGACTTCATCGGTGCGGTCCCGGCCGGACCGCAGTCCGGCTGGATGCCGTCCGACATCGTGACCGGATACCTGAACGCGACCGTCAGCTATCCGGCCTACTCGGCGATCGCCGAGGAGTACCTGACCAGCCCGCGCAGCAAGAACTGGGCGCCGAACTGGTCGGTCACCGTGGTCGATCAGGTCATCGTGTCCCCCGAGGCCACCTACAGCGCCGACGGGAAAACGGCCACGGTCGACGTCTCGGGCGCGGTCCAGGCGTCGTTCAACGGGACCGGCCAGTACGTCGGGGCGCAGCAGCAGGGCGGCCACGGCACGCAGACCGAAGAGCACTTCACCCTGGTGAAGCAGGGCAAACAGTGGCGGATTGCCAGCCCGCCGAAGAACCGGATGCTCACCGAGCCCGACTTCGCCCAGGTCTACAAGCCGCAGGACCTGTACTTCTTCGACTCGATCGGGCAGGTGCTGGTGCCCGACGCGGTCTTCGTGCCGACCGGGACGTCGTCCACGTCCCTGGCGACGAACCTGGTCACGGCGCTGCTGGCCAACCCGCAGCCGGTATGGCTGCAGAGCCAGGGCAACCCCACCCCGCCGGCCATCACCGCGTTCCCTCCGCATTCCAGCGCCAAGGACATCAACGTCACCGTCGACGGGACCACCGCGACGGTCAACCTCACCGGGGTGGCGGCGAGCGCGAATGCGGTGGCCCGCCACCAGATGGCCGCGCAGCTGGTGTGGACCCTGACCGGCTCGCCGGGTAGCCCGCCGGGCATCCAGGCGGTCCAGCTCGAGTTCAACGGCAAGCCGTGGACGCCGGGCACCCCTCCGTGTCCCGGGGGCGGGCAGGGCCTAGCCCTCAAACAGGCCATGTACGAGTGCAAGAACCCGTATCCGCTCGCCTCGTCCTCGACGTTCTACTACGTCGCCAACGGGCAGGCCTGGTCCCGGTGCGCATCGGAGGCACAGGTGACCACCGGCACGGTGGGCATGGTCCAGCCGGTCTTCAGCCGGGCCGGCGCGGTCACGCTCGGCCGCGGCTGCACGTCCTCGGTGCAGGCCACGTCGGCGCCCGCGCCGCCGCCTCAGCCGCACACCGTGTCCCCGCTGTCCATGGTCGCGGTGTCGCCGGACGGCAAGTACCTGGCCGGGGTGGGGCTGGGCGGGAACACCGTCACCGTGTGGGCCTCCGGCGCCACCAAGCCGTACGGCACCGTGCCCTTGCCGGGCGTCACCGCGATCAGCTGGGACCGCCAGGATTACCTGTGGGCGGCCCATGGCAGCACCACCACGATGATCCTGCAGACCAGCAACAACAACAGCAACCATGCGGCGATCCCCAACTACTTTCCCTCCAGCGGCAAGATCCTCGGCCTGAGCATCGCCCCGGACGGCGTCCGGGTCGCCGTCATCGTGCACACCGACTCGGGTTCCGGTGTCCAGCTCGCGGCCATCGACAACGGCAAGCCCGAGCTCGCGGCCATCGATAACGGCAAGCCCGGGCCGGGCCAGTCGGCCAATCCCTTCCAGCACACGTCCATCGGGCAATCCGTACAGCTCGGGCCGAACCTCACCAATCCGATCGCGTTGACCTGGTACGACGCCGACGACCTGCTGGTGCTCGACGGCGCTGGGGACCAGACCTCACTGTGGGAGGTTCCGGTGGACGGGCAGCCTGCCACGCCACTGCCCGGTGTCCTGCCCGGCGCGATCTCCATCACCGCCAACAGCGCCAGGAACGCCCTGGTGGTCGGGATGACGCGGAACCGGATGGAGGTCTCGGCGGGCCTCGCGGGCCCCTGGCAGCCGCTCGGCAACGGCGGCCAGAGCCCGGCCTTCCAGGCCCCCGCCATCCCCGTCGCCCCCCAGCCCTAGCCCTCTCCGCACCCTCATTCGTAGTCGCTCCCCGGGTCCGTCAACGTTATGCAGTCGTTATATGGCGATTTGTGATCGATCGCCTACAAGTCCCCCCTGACATTCACGCTCTGGCGAGCTAGCGTTCAGACAGCAAGCCGATGCCAGCCGCAGGCGAAACGGCCCACGTAAGGCGACTTCTCGTCGACTGATCACGGTGCGGCTTAGAAGTAAGTCCTGCCTCGACGGGAGATACCGAGTCTCCCGGGTAGGGAGAAGGGCAGTAGTGGCACAGAGATGGCCGCGAACCCCTCAGCAGGCGAATGTGGGGTCGAAGACCAGGTCGGCCGGGCGAGTGCCACCCATCTCACGCAGCAGTGCCCAATCGGGTCGAGTTCGGTTGATTTGGGCACTAACGGACTGGAAGGGGGATCGAGATGATGGAAGTCATAGTCAGGGGACGTCACATCACCGTCCCGGCACGTTTCCGCCAGCACGCCGCCGCCAAGCTAGCCAAGCTGGAGAAGCTTGACCAGAAGGCGGTGCGGATCGACGTGGAGGTCTCCGAAGAACGCAACCCGAGACAGTCTGACCGCCGTGAGCGGGTCGAGCTGACCATCCGGTCCCGTGGTCCCGCTATCAGGGCCGAGGCGGCCGCGGACGACAGGTATGCCGCGCTCGACCTCGCCTTCGCCAAGCTCGAGTCCCGGCTGCGCCGCGCCGCCGACCGGCGCAAGGTCAAGGACAACGTCTCGGTCCGGTCGCCGGGCATGCTGGCCGGCGCGATGCCGGAGGCTCCGCCGGGTCCCGGTGCGGGCCCCCCGGCGGCCGCCTCGGAGATGAACGGTTACGGGGTCGCGCGGCCCAGGGCCGGCGACGCCGACGCCCGCTCCGACCCGGATCAGGCCGAACCCGAGAGCGGCCTGGTCCCGATCCAGATGGAGGGCGACGGACCGCTGGTCCTGCGGGAGAAGGTGCATGCGGCCAGCCCGATGACCATCGACCAGGCCCTGCTCCAGATGGAGCTCGTCGGCCACGACTTCTACCTGTTCCATGACCGCGATTGCGACCGCTTCAGCGTCGTCTACCGCCGCCGTGGTTACGACTACGGGGTGATCCGCCTGGTAGAGGAGTAGTTCGCCGTCGCCCGGGCCAGGTTTCCCCCTGGCGTTGAGCCGCGATGCAAGCCGGGCCCGCACGGGGCCCGGCTTGCATCATGGCCCGCGGTCGGCAAGAGTCTGATCACAGACGTCCGTACCATCCATGGTCGGCCTGCCGGTATGGTGCGGCGGATGCGGGCGGTGTTCCCTGAGGGAGGCAACGAAGTTGAGCGCCATGAGCGACAGGTCGATGACTGCTGCTCGGCGGCCCGAGGAGGGGGATAGGGCGGTGGCTGGGGCTAAGCGCCAGGAGCCCATCCGCGTGCTGATCGCGGACGACCACGCGCTGTTCCGGCGCGGCCTGGAGATGGTCCTCGAGGAGGAGGACGACATCGACCTGGTCGGGCAGGCGAGCGACGGGACCGAAGCGGTGGCCGTGGCCGGCGAATCGCTGCCCGACGTCGTGCTCATGGACATCCGGATGCCGAAGAGCAGTGGCATCGAGGCGTGCCGCGGCATCAAGGAGGTCGCGCCCAGCGCGAAGATCGTGATCTTGACGATCAGCGACGAGGAAGAGGACTTGTTCGAGGCGATCCGGGCGGGCGCCAGCGGCTACCTGCTGAAGGACATCCCGCTGGACGAGGTGGCCGAGGCGGTCCGCGCGGTGTACGGCGGCCAGTCCCTGATCAACCCCTCGATGGCGGGCAAGCTGCTCAGCGAGTTCGCCACGCTGGCCAAGCGCGACACCGAGGAGGAAGAGGCGCAGCACGTCGCCCCGCCCAAGCTCACCGACCGCGAGATGGAGGTGCTCAAGCTGGTCGCCCGCGGCATGAACAACCGCGACATCGCCAAGGAGCTGTTCATCTCGGAGAACACGGTGAAGAACCACGTCAGGAACATCCTGGAGAAGCTGCAGATCCACTCCCGGATGGAAGCCGTGATGATCGCCGTGCGGCAGAAGCTGATCGAGTTCAGCTAGCTCACGTCAGTGAGGGCCGCCGCCAGGCGGGGGGCCCACTGAGCGGGCTCGACTCGCTCGAGGCGGACGTCGTCGCAGCCGACCCAGGACGCCGCCTCCCGCAGGGCCTGGGCCATGGGCTCGGCCGCGCTGGCGCGATCCAGGGATACCTGCCGGGCGACCAGCGTGGTGCCGTCCCGGGCCGGATCGGCCCGGCCAGCCAGGCGACCGCCGGCGAGCAGGGGCATGGCGTAGTAGCCGTGTACCCGCTTGGGCTTGGGCACGTAGGCCTCGATAGCGTGCGTGAAGCCGAACATCTGCCGGGTCCGCTTGCGGTCCCAGATCAGCGAGTCGAACGGCGAGAGCAGCGTGACCCGGTGACGCCCGCGGCGCCCGGCCGACTCCTCGGCCAGCGCGGCCGGATCGGCCCAGCCGGGCGTGATACCGGAGGGGCCCTCGATCGCCACCGGGGTCAGCCCGGCCGCCAGCGCGGCGTCGGCCAGCAGCGGGGCGTACTGGACGTTGAGCCGGTGATACTCGGTCAGGTCCGCCTGGGCGACCACGCCGAGCGCCCGGGCGGTCACCCCGGCCAGGTGGGCGAGGCACTCGGCATCGGAGGGGTCGGCGCCGAGCAGTTCGTCGGGCAGCACCCGCTCGGGCAGGTCGTAGACGCGCCGCCAGCCGGTCCGCCGGACGCAGATCACCTCGCCGGTATCCAGCAGCCATTCCACCGCGATCTTCACGTCGGACCAGTCCCACCAGGGCCCGCCGGCCTTGGCCCCGCCCAGCTGGGTCGCTGTCAGCGGCCCTTCGGCGCGCAGCCGGGCCAGCACCTTCTCGCAGGTCTCCGGCGTGACCTGGTGCCACCGCACGCCCCTGGCCCGGAACGCACGGCGGCGGAAGGCGAAGTACGGCCACTGCCCGATCGGCAGCACGCAGGCCGCGTGCGCCCAGTATTCGAAGGCGGCAGGCCGGGTGCCGTGCCAGTACGCCTGCTCGATGGCCTGCCTGGACACCGGCCCCAGCCGGGCGTAGGGGACCAGTTCGTGCGAGCGGGCCAGCACGCTGATCGTGTCCAGCTGGACCGCGCCGACCCGGCGGAGCATGGCGGTGACCCCGGCCGGTGACCGGTGCCACGACGTCGCACCGAGGAACCCCTGCGCGCGCAGCATCATCCGGCGGACGTCGTCTCCGGAGAGCGTCACCTCAGCCGCGGGCGCATCCATAGATCCACACCATAACCGCCGCCCCCGACATTTCCCCTGCCTGGTGGCGCAACGCATACAGCCCGGTCGCACGACCGGGCTGCAGAGGCGGGAACGGGTGAGCGAGGGGAGATACCAGGCTCGTTCGGGATCAGTACCAATCGTCCATGATGCGAATGGACGCGGCGAAGATGCCGCCGAGGACCACCAGAGCCGCGCCGACCCAGAACAGCACCCAGGACGGGCCGACGGGCAGGGCGATCCCGCCGATAATGAAGCCGATGATGATGATCGTGACCGCCACCCAGGACACCGGCCGTCCGTGGTACTCCTCGTGGTCCCAGTCCGGCTCGCTGGTCCGCGCGTCGAGACCGCGCACTCCGGTGTCTCCGACCACGGTGCCTGATGTCGGCTCTTCGGTCACTGAAGGCTCCTCTCCCTCGTCAACGCTCCTATTATTCTCCGGAAGGTGCGAGACTGAGCACCAGCCGGCCCCTCGTGGCCCCGACCTCGTCCTGATCCGGCCGACTCGGTTTGGTGCCGCATCTCGCCTACGATGACATGTTGGGGCGCCGAACGGGAACCGGTTCACGGTCACCGGCCATTATGAGGGACAAGACGATCCGCGAGGAGCGCGACGCAAAGTGGCACCGATCATCGATAGCGTCCTTCGCGCTGGCGAAGGACGGATCCTGCGCAAGCTGAAGCGGATCAGCGAGCAGATCAACTCCATCGAAGACGAGTTCGTCGCGATGAGCGACGCCGACCTGCGCGGTCTCACCGACGAGTTCCGGCAGCGGTACGCCGACGGCGAGACGCTCGACGAACTCCTTCCCGAAGCCTTCGCCACCGCGCGCGAGGCGGCCAAGCGCACCCTCGGCCAGCGGGCCTTCGACGTCCAGCTGATGGGTGCCGCCGCGCTGCACCTGGGCAACATCGCGGAGATGAGGACCGGTGAGGGCAAGACCCTGACCGGCGTGTTCCCGGCCTACCTCAACGCGCTGGCCGGCCAGGGCGTGCACGTCGTCACCGTCAACGACTACCTGGCCAAGCGCGACTCGGAGTGGATGGGCCGGGTGCACCACTTCCTCGGCCTCGAGGTGGGCGTGATCCTCGCGGACATGGACCCGCCCACCCGCCGCAAGCAGTACGCCGCCGACATCACCTACGGCACCAACAACGAGTTCGGCTTCGACTACCTGCGTGACAACATGGCCTGGCAGCTTGAGGATTGCGTCCAGCGCGGCCACAGCTACGCGATCGTCGACGAGGTGGACTCGATCCTGATCGACGAGGCGCGCACTCCGCTGATCATCAGCGGCCCGGCCGAGCAGAGCCCGCGCTGGTACACCGAGTTCGCCAAGATCGCGCCCCGGCTGCGCCGCGGCGAGGACGGCGAGGGCGACTACGAGGTCGACGAGAAGAAGAAGACCATCGGCATCCTGGAATCCGGCGTCGAGAAGGTCGAGGACTGGCTCGGCATCGACAACCTCTACGACCCGGTCAACACGCCCCTGGTCAGCTTCCTGAACAACTCCGTCAAGGCCAAGGAGCTGTACAAGAAGGACAAGGACTACGTCGTGATGAACGGCGAGATCCTGATCGTGGACGAGTTCACCGGCCGCATCCTGCACGGCAGGCGCTACAACGAGGGCATGCACCAGGCCATCGAGGCCAAGGAGGGGGTGGCGATCAAGGACGAGAACCAGACCCTCGCCACCATCACCCTGCAGAACTACTTCCGGCTCTACGACAAGCTGGCCGGCATGACCGGCACGGCCGTGACCGAGGCCAACGAGTTCCACTCGATCTA
>WNGL01001862.1_pt1 | contig 25986 bp, 20 predicted proteins | sample 5400591 | NCBI WGS metagenome assembly WNGL01 (sample SAMN13153377, study PRJNA577476) | soil metagenome | isolation source: 80 cm soil or saprolite under Garry oak tree replicate 1 | place: USA:California | collected 2016-06-15 | reverse complement strand
GAGGTGATGCGTACGAAGAATCTTGAGCTCGCCGCCGAATACCTGGTCATGGCGGCGATGCTGATGGAAATCAAATCGCGCATGCTCCTTCCACCCCAGACGATGCCGGGCGCGGAAGACGAGGACCCGCGCGCCGAACTCGTCCGGCGCCTGCTCGAGTACGAGAAGATGAAGCTCGCCGGGCAGAGGCTCGACGCGCTGCCCCAGCTCGGACGGGACTTCTTCCCAGTGGAGCCTCGTGCGTGCGAAAATGATGCAGCACCACCGTGTCACCCGCGAGGAGCTTTCGGTGCGCGAGCACATGAGCCTCATCCTGCGCCGGCTGCGGAGCGGCGGCTTCGCCGAGTTCGCCGAGCTGTTCGAACCGGGGCGCGGCGTGCCGGTGCTCATCGTCAATTTCCTCGCGATGCTCGAGCTCGTCAGGGAAAACCTGGTCGAGGTGACGCAGTCTGAATCCTTCGCGCCCATCTACGTGAAGCTGGCTCATGCTCAGTCCGAGTGACGTGAAGATCGTGCTCGAGGCGGCGCTGCTCGCCGCGCAGGAGCCGCTTCCGATCTCGGAGCTGCGCAAAATGTTCGACGAGGAGATCGGCGCGGACACGATCCGCAGGCTGCTCGAGGAGCTGCGCGAGGCATGGAAGGACCGCGGTGTCGAGCTCGCTGCGACCGCGAGCGGCTGGCGCTTCCAGACGCGCGCGTCGTATCAGAAATTCCTCGAACGCATCCATCCCGAAAAAGCGCCGCGCTACTCGCGCGCCGTGCTCGAGACGCTTGCGATCATCGCCTATCGGCAGCCGGTGACGCGCGGCGACATCGAGGAGGTACGCGGCGTCACCGTCTCGGCCGAAGTGATAGGGCGCCTGGAAGCGCGCGGCTGGGTGGAAGTGATCGGACACAAGGAGGTGCCGGGCCGCCCGGCCCTGTACGCGACCACCAAGACTTTCCTCGATGACCTGGGCCTGCGCTCATTGCAGGAATTGCCGCCCCTTGAAAACATCGCCAAGACGCTTGACCTCACGCCCACCCCGGCGCCCGATTCGCAGCCCGCGCCCGCTCCGCGGTCCGAGCCCGATTCGCAAGCCGCGCCCGACGAGTCAGCGACCGCGCAACACAGCGCGGTCTAGACCGGCGGCGCGCACCGAGAGGCTTCACAAGGTTCTTGCACGCTCCGGGCTGGGTTCGCGCCGTGACATGGAAGCTGCGATCGCTTCCGGCAGGCTCGTAGTCAACGGCATGCGTGCCGCTCTGGGGCAGCGCGTCGGGTCGCGCGATCGCGTCGCGCTCGACGGGCGCCCGGTCTCGCTGCGGTTCGAAGAGAGCGCGCCGCGCCTGCTGATCTACCACAAGCCGGCCGGGGAGCTCGTCACGACGCGCGATCCGTCAGGCAGGCCGACCGTGTTCGACCATCTGCCGAGAATTCGGGGCGGTCACTGGATCGCGATCGGCCGGCTCGACTTCAATACCGGCGGTCTCCTGCTCTTCACCGACTCCGGCGAGCTCGCCAACCGGCTCATGCATCCCAGCAACGAGATCGAGCGCGAGTACGCGGTGCGGGTGCGGGGCGAGCTCACGCGCGAACAACTCCGCAGACTCGCTCAAGGGATCGATCTCGAAGACGGTCCGGCCAAGTTCGACAGCATCTCCCCGGGCGGGGGCAGCGGATCGAACCGCTGGTACCAGGTCGTGCTGCGCGAAGGGCGCAACCGCGAGGTGAGGCGAATGTTCGAGTCGCTCGGGATCACCGTGAGCCGCCTGATGCGCGTGCGCTTCGGGCCAGTCCGCTTGCCGCCTCATCTGCGCCGGGGCCAATGGCGCGAGCTCGAGCCACGAGAGGCTGCGTTGCTGTTGGAAGCTGCTCCGCGAACCCCTTTTCGTTGTTCCGGGTGAAGTTTCTTGCTATACTTTCGACGTTTCTGAGATGGGCTTTCGAGCCCATTTTTTATTTATGCTTGAGGGTGGCGCGTGGTCGTGAGCCCGCTTGAGTCCTTGCTTGAGCGCACCGTGGTCGGGCTGGGATATGGGCTTGCCGACTTCGAATATATCAACAACGGCAGGATGTTAAGAGTGTTTATTGAGAAGACACATGAGCTTGTACCCGGCCGGACGGGGGTGACCCTTGCCGATTGCGAGTCCGTGAGCCGGCAGCTGCAGCGGGTATTCGAAGTCGAGGGGATCGAGTACGACCGGCTGGAGGTTTCCTCCCCGGGTCTGGACCGCAGGCTGAAAAAGGCCGCGGATTTTGCCCGCTTTGCCGGCCATGAGGCCCAGGTGCGCCTGCGCCGTCCGGTCAACGGCCGCAGGAATTTCGTCGGCATCGTGCGCGCTGTGGAAGGCGACCGGGTCGAATTCGACTACGACAGCGGCCGGCTCGCGTTCGACCTCGCCGACCTCGACCGCGCGCGCCTGGTGCCCAAGCCGTGATGCCTGAAGGATATATGAGCCGCGAATTGCTGCTGCAGGCGGACGCACTCGCCCGGGAGAAGAACGTCCACAAGGACGTGGTGTTCGGCGCCCTGGAGATGGCGATCGCTTCCGCGACGAAGAAGCGCTTCAGCGAGGACGTGGACGTGCGCGTCGCGATCGACCGCAATACCGGAGACTTCGAGTCCTTCCGGCGCTGGCAGGTGGTGTCCGATGAAGCCGTTGAGAACGCGTCCCAGCAGATGGCGTTCTCGGAGGCGCAGAAACAGTACCCGGACATCCAGCTCGGGGACTATATCGAGGAGGCTCTCGAGCCGATCGATTTCGGCCGCATCGGGGCGCAGACCGCGAAACAGGTCATCCTCCAGAGGATCCGCGACGCCGAACGCGAGCAGCTGCTGAACGATTTTCTCGCCCGCGGCGAAAAGCTCATCAACGGCGCGATCAAACGCGTCGAGCGCGGCAACGCGATCATCGAGGTCGGGCGCGTCGAGGCGGTGCTGCCGCGCGACCAGATGATCCCCAAGGAGAATCTGCGCGTGGGCGACCGCGTGCGCGCCTTCGTCATGCGCATCGACCGCAATGTGCGCGGACCGCAGCTGGTTCTGTCGCGCACTGCGCCCGAATTCATCATGGAATTGTTCCGGCTCGAAGTCCCCGAAATCGAGGAGGGATTGCTCGAGATCAAGTCGGCCGCACGCGACCCGGGCATTCGCGCGAAGATCGCCGTGCATTCCCGTGACAAGCGCATCGACCCGATCGGCACCTGCGTCGGCATGCGCGGCGCGCGCGTCCAGGCCGTGACCCAGGAGCTCGCGGGCGAGCGCGTGGACATCGTGCTGTGGTCGGAGGACCCGGCGCAGTTCGTGATCGGCGCGCTTGCGCCGGCCGAGGTGTCGTCGATCCTCGTGGATGAGGACAAGCACGCCATGGACGTGGTGGTGGACGAGGAGAACCTCGCCATCGCAATCGGTCGAAGCGGACAGAACGTGAGACTCGCCTCGGAGCTGACCGGCTGGACGATCAATCTCATGACCGAGGCGGAATCGCAGAAGAAGAACGAAGAGGAAGCCTCCTCGGTGAGAAAGCTCTTCATGGAGCGGCTGGACGTCGACGAGGAAGTCGCGAACACCCTCATCCAGGAAGGCTTCTCGACTCTCGAGGAGGTGGCCTACGTGCCGATCAACGAGATGATGGAGATCGAGGGTTTCGATGAGGCCACGGTGAGCGAGCTGCGCAACCGCGCGCGCGACGCGCTCCTGGTGCAAGCCATCGCGAGCGAGGAGCAGGCGGAAAACCTCGACCCGGCGCTGCTCGGCCTGGAGGGAATGGACAAGGACCTGGCGACGAAGCTCGCCAGGTCGGGGGTGAAGACTCGCGACGACCTTGCCGATCTCGCCACGGACGATCTCGTCGAGATGGCGGGAGTCGACCCCGAGCGTGCCAAGAGCCTGATCATGAAGGCTCGTGAACACTGGTTTGCCCAGGAGTAAGGCCGCCCATGGCCCAGACGAGCGTTGCCCAATTCGCCGGCGAGCTGAAAGTGCCGCCGTCGCAGCTGCTCGAGCAGCTGCGGGCGGCGGGCGTGCACAAGCAGGTGGCCGAGGACGCTCTTTCGGAGCAGGACAAGACCCGGCTCCTGGAGTACTTGCGCAAGTCGCACGGCTCGTCGGAACCCAAGAACAAGATCACGCTGACGCGCAAGCAGACCTCCGAGATCATCAAGAAGTCCGATGCGAGCGGCAAGGCGCGCACCATCCAGGTCGAAGTCAAGAAGAAGCGCATCTTCGTCAAGCGCGACGCGGAGCCGGGTGCGCCCGCGGAGGCGCCCGGTTCTTCCGGGGCCGCGGTCGATTCGCGCGAAGCGGAGCTCCGCGAGGAGGAGCAGCGCCGGCACGAGGAGTTGGCGGCGCGGCAGGCTGCGGACGTGGCCGAGAAACAGGAGCGCGAGCGTAAGCTCGCGGAGGGCAAGCCGAGCGAGGCGAAGACGCAGACGCCGGCTCCCGCTCCCGCCTCCGACACGACGCTGCACAAGCCGAAGGTTGCACCGGGGGCCGAAAAGAAGGGTGCGAAGAAGGCAAAGGAAATCAAGGTCTGGAAGGACGAAGGGGTCAAGCGCCGCACGATCAAGACGCGCGGAGACGTACAGGGGGCCTCCGGCTGGCATACGCCCAAGGGCGCCAGGCACAAGACCGCAGTCGCGCCGACAGCTGAAGGCGTGCAGCAGTTCAGCGCGCCCGCCGAGCCGGTCGTACGCGAGGTGATGGTGCCTGAGACCATTTCCGTGGGTGATCTCGCCCACAAGATGTCGGTCAAGGCCGCCGAAGTCATCAAGGTGCTGATGAAGCTCGGCAACATGGTGACAATCAACCAGGTGCTGGACCAGGAAACCGCGATGATCGTCGTGACCGAAATGGGGCACGTGGCCAAGGCGGCTAAGCTCGACGATCCCGAATCCCGGCTCGCAGACGTACCCGAGCACCACGAGACGGCGTTGAAGCCGCGCGCGCCCGTGGTCACTGTCATGGGGCACGTGGACCACGGAAAAACGTCGCTGCTCGATTACATCCGCCGCACGAAGGTCGCCTCGGGCGAAGCGGGCGGCATCACCCAGCACATCGGCGCCTACCACGTCCAGACGCCGCGCGGCGTGGTCACATTCCTGGATACGCCGGGCCACGAGGCGTTTACGGCGATGCGCGCACGCGGTGCAAAAGTGACCGACATCGTCGTGCTGGTGGTTGCTGCGGACGACGGTGTGATGCCGCAGACGATCGAGGCGATTCATCACGCCAGAGCGGCCGAAGTCCCCGTCGTCGTGGCGATCAACAAGATCGACAAGCACGAGGCGAACCCGGAAAAAGTCAAGCAGGAGCTGGTGGCGCAGGCAGTGGTGCCCGAGGAATACGGCGGGGATTCGCCGTTCGTTCCGGTGTCGGCGAAAACCGGCGCTGGAATCGACACGCTGCTGGAACAGGTGCTGCTGCAGGCCGAAGTGCTGGAACTGAAGGCTCCGGTGGACACCCTCGCCAAGGGTCTGGTGATCGAGGCGCGCCTCGACAAGGGCCGCGGACCGGTGGCCACGGTGCTGGTTCAATCTGGGACCCTCCGGCGCGGCGACATCGTACTCGCCGGGAGCAGCTTCGGCCGGGTTCGCGCCATGCTCGATGAGAGCGGAAGCGCTGTCCACGAGGCCGGTCCATCGATTCCGGTCGAGATTCAGGGCCTGTCGGACGTGCCTGCGGCAGGCGAGGACGTCATGGTGCTCGGCGACGAACGCAAGGCGCGCGAGATCGCCCTGTTCCGTCAAGGCAAATTCCGCGACGTCAAGCTCGCGAAGAAACAGGCCGCCAAGCTGGAGAACCTGTTCGAGCACATGGGCGAAGGCGAGGCGAGGGTGCTCGCGCTTCTCATCAAGGCCGACGTACAGGGCTCGCAGGAGGCCCTTGTCCACGCCCTCAGCCGCCTTTCGACCGACGAGGTCAAGGTCAATGTCGTGCACAGCGCGGTGGGCGCGATCACCGAGTCCGACGTGAATCTGGCGCTCGCCTCGAAGGCCGTCATCATCGGCTTCAACACCCGCGCCGATACGGCTGCGCGCAAGGCGGCCGAGGCCTCCGGGGTGGACGTGCGCTACTACAACATCATCTATGACGCCGTCGACGAAGTTAAGGCGGCGCTCTCGGGCATGCTCGCGCCGGAGAAAAAAGAGAACATACTCGGACTGGTCGACGTGCGCCAGGTATTCAAGATCTCCAAGGTCGGCGCCGTGGCTGGATGCATGGTGCTCGAGGGCCTCGTCCGTCGCAACGCGTCGGTGCGCGTACTGCGCGACAACGTGGTTATCCACACGGGCGAGATCGATTCGCTCAAACGTTTCAAGGACGACGTGCGCGAAGTGAAAGCCGGTTTCGAGTGCGGCATGTCCGTGAAAAACTTCAACGACCTCAAGGTCGGCGACCAGTTCGAAATCTACGAAGTCCAGGAAGTGGCGCGGACACTGTAGCGTCCGCGCCATCCTCCAGGAGCGCGTAGCGCGACGAAGGACCTGCTCGCCGGATGGCCGATCGCGTCCCTCGGCGTTCGATAAGCTCATGGCCAACCAGCAACGCCTGCGCCGCATTGCCGATCAGATCCAGCGCGAGCTGTCGGGATTGCTGCGCGCCGAACTCAAAGATCCCCGCATCGGCATGATTACGCTCACCGGGGTCGAGGTCTCGCCCGACCTAGCCTATGCGAAAGTTTTCTTCACGAGTTTGGCTGATGCGGAATCCTTGACGAGGATCGAAGCGGGGCTCGAGCACGCGGCGGGGTTCCTGCGTGCCCAGCTCGGAAAGCGCCTGAGACTCCGCGTCACCCCGGAAATACGCTTCACGCACGACGTTTCGGTCGAGCGAGGCGTGCGTCTCTCGCAGCTGATCGACGCCGCAGTCACCGGAAAGAAAGCGGATTGAGCTCCCGTGGGAAACACCCACGCGCCAGTCAACGGAGTGCTGCTCATCGACAAGCCGGCAGGACCGAGCTCGAATGCAGTATTGCAAAGAGCGAAGCGCCTGCTCGGGGCGGCGCGCGCCGGCCACACGGGAACGCTCGACCCTCTGGCAAGCGGCCTGCTCGTCATTGCGCTGGGTGAAGCGACCAAGTTTTCCGGCGGGATATTCGATGCGGACAAGAGCTATCGCGCACGCTTAAAGCTCGGCGAGCGCACCGAGACCGGCGATGCCGAGGGTCCGGTGGTTTCGCGCGCCGAGGTCAAAGTGACCCGCAACGGACTGCTCGCCGCATTGGAGCGCTATCGAGGCGAGATCGAGCAGCTGCCGCCTCCCTATGCTGCGATCAAGCATCTGGGCCGGCCCTTGTACGCTTACGCCCGCCGCGGCGAGCGCGTTCCACGTGCCGCCCGGCGCGTCGCGATCCGTCGACTCGAGCTGGAGAAGTTCGAAGGGAATACGGTCGCCCTTTTCGTTGAGTGCAGCAAGGGCACCTACATTCGAGCGCTTGCCGAGGATATCGGCGCGGATCTAGGCTGCGGCGCGCATCTCGCGGCGCTGGAGCGCATCGCTGTGGGCCCTTTCGCCTTGCGCCAATCGATGACGCTGGAAGCGCTCGAGGCGATTTCCCTCGCGGAACGACGCGAGCGGCTCCTGCCCCTGGAGGCCTTGCTCCAATCCTGGCCGCGCCTGACGCTCGAAGCCCCCCTTGCGGCGAAGTTCCGCCAGGGGCGGACGATATCTGTCGATTCTGCAAGCGGCAGCATCGCCGTCTTCGGCGAGGACGCGAAGTTCCTGGGCACGGGGCAGGTGGACGCAGGCGGGACCTTGCAGCCGAAGCGGCTGCTCGCGCTGTCTTGAAACGCGTTTCGGATTTCAAAACCGCTTGTAGAAGGCGCTGATTTCAAGGTAAAATGCCGGCCTTTCGCGAATAGATAATAGAGCTAGAGAATGCGGGTCAGCGTTACGGAAAAGGCGCAAATCGTCCGGCAGCACCAGCGCGCAGCGGGCGATACGGGTTCCCCGGAAGTGCAGGTCGCCTTGCTTACGGCCCGGATAAACGGGCTGACCGACCACTTCAAGACGCACGTCAAGGATCATCATTCGCGGCGCGGATTGCTGAAGATGGTGAGCCAGCGTCGCAAGATACTCGATTACCTCAAGCGAAAGAACAACGGGAAGTATCACGAGCTGATCGAGCAACTTGGCCTGCGCAAGTAAATCCTCGACGCCCATGGGATCCCGATGGGCGCTTTGATTCCCAGATACGGTCCGGCGCCCCTGCGTCGGCACCGGCCTCACCAGAATGACCGGGCACGGCGCCCGAGTTCCGTCAACCGATCGAGAAAACCATGCGGCTAACCCCCATCCAGAAGACATTCACCTACGGCGCGCACCAAGTGACGCTGGAAACCGGCGAAATGGCGCGCCAAGCGCACGGAGCGGTCGTCGTGAACATGGACGACACCGTCGTGCTGTGCACCGTGGTCGGAGCGAGGCAGGCGAAGACGGGCCAGGACTTCCTGCCGCTCACCTGTGACTACGTCGAGAAGACCTACGCCGCGGGCAAGATTCCTGGGGGCTTTTTCAAGCGCGAGGGCAGGCCGTCGGAAAAGGAGACACTGACTTCCCGGCTGATCGACCGGCCCATCCGCCCATTGTTTCCGGACGGATTCTACAACGAAGTGCAGGTGGTTGCGCAGGTGTTGTCGTGCAATCCAGAAGTCGATCCGGACATTCCGGCATTGATCGGAGTCTCCGCGGCGCTCACTATTTCCGGGATTCCGTTCAACGGCCCGATCGGGGCCGCGCGCGTCGGCCGCATCAACGGCGAATACGTGCTCAACCCTACCGCAACACAGCTCAAGGAAAGCCAGCTCAACCTCGTGGTGGCGGGCACCGAGCACGCCGTACTGATGGTGGAATCGGAAGCGCACGAGCTTCCGGAGGACGTCATGCTCGGCTCGGTTGTTTTCGGCCACGAGCAAATGAAGGCCGCCATCCAGGCGATCCACGAGTTGGCTGACCAGGCCGCGAGGCCCGCCTGGGAGTGGAAACATGAAGAGAGGGACCCGGCGCTCGTAAACCGCATCAAGGAGCTCGCCGAGAGCGAGTTGCGGGCCGCGTTCGCGTTGCGCCAGAAGCAGGCTCGATCCGAGGCGATAGACGGTATCTGGAAACGCGCGTTCGATGAGGTCGGCGTGGGCAAGGAAGGCGGGCCCGACGCCAACGCGGTGAAGGAAATATGCTTCGAGCTCGAATCGAGAATCGTACGCAATCAGATCCTGGACGGCGAGCCCCGCATCGACGGCCGCGACACCCGCACCGTTCGGCCGATCAGCGTTCGCGTAGGCGTGCTGCCCCGCACGCACGGCTCGGCGCTCTTTACCCGCGGCGAAACGCAGGCACTGGTGGTGGCGACGCTCGGGACCGGACGCGATGAGCAGATCATCGACGCGTTGATGGGCGAGTACAAGGAGCGCTTCATGCTCCATTACAACATGCCGCCTTACGCCACCGGTGAGACCGGCCGCATGGGCTCGCCCAAGCGTCGCGAGATAGGCCATGGGCGGCTCGCGAAGCGTGCGCTCGTGGCGGTTTTGCCGACACCCGAGGAATTCGCGTATTCGATGCGCGTCGTGTCCGAGATCACGGAGTCGAACGGCTCGTCCTCGATGGCCTCGGTTTGCGGCGGCAGCCTCGCGCTCATGGACGCGGGTGTCCCGATGAAGGCGCACGTCGCGGGCATCGCCATGGGGCTCATCAAGGAAGGAAAGCGCTTCTCAGTTCTCACCGATATCCTGGGCGACGAGGACCACCTCGGCGATATGGACTTCAAGGTGGCGGGGACCGAGCGCGGCGTGACCGCCCTGCAGATGGACATCAAAATCGAGGGTATTACCAAGGAGATCATGCAGGTCGCACTCGCCCAGGCGCGCGAAGGCCGCATGCACATCCTCGGCATCATGAAGGAGGCGCTGGAGGGGTCCCGTGCTGAGATCTCGAGCTACGCCCCGCGCATCATCAAGATCAAGATCAATCCCGAGAAGATCCGCGACGTGATCGGCAAGGGCGGAGTGGTGATCCGCGGGCTGCAGGAAGAAACCGGAACCACGATCGAAATCTCCGACGACGGTACGGTCTCAATTGCCTGTGTCAACTCCGAGGGCGGCCTTGCCGCGAAGAAGCGCATCGAGGACATCACCGCCGACGTCGAAGTAGGCAGGGTCTACGACGGCACCGTGCTGAAGCTGCTCGATTTCGGCGCGATCGTGCAACTTCTGCCGGGCAAGGACGGGCTTCTGCACATTTCGCAGATCAGCCACGAGCGCGTCAACAACGTCTCCGACTACCTCAAAGAGGGCCAGCAGGTGAAGGTCAAGGTGCTCGAGGCCGACGAGAAGGGCCGGGTGCGCCTCAGCATGAAAGCCGTCAAAGAGGCTGCCGCGGCGCAATCCTGATTCGAGGGTCAAAATAAAAATGGCGCCATCGGTGCCATTTTTTTACTTTGCCACCTGCTTCTCTCTGAGCTCGTCGAGCGTCTTGCAGTCGATACACAAAGTCGCAGTAGGCCGGGCCTCCAACCTCTTCAGGCCGATCTCGATGCCGCAGTTCTCGCAGTAGCCGTAGTCATCCTTGTCGATGCGCGCGATCGTTTCGTCTATCTTCTTAATGAGCTTGCGCTCGCGGTCGCGATTGCGCAGCTCGAGGGCGATGTCGGATTCCTGGCTGGCGCGATCGTTGGGATCGGCAAACACGGTTGCGTCGTCCTGCATCGCGTGGACCGTTCGATCGATATCCTGCGACAGCTCCACCTTCAGCGCCTCCAGGACTTTCCTGAAATGCGCGTGCTGCCTCGGATTCATGTACTCCTCACCCTTTTTCGGCAGGTAGGGCGGGAAGGATTTGTGGAGCAGCTCCAAATCGTAATCTCCGCGTGAAGCGATGAAACGAAGGCAATTTGATACCAGAAATCAACAGAGCGGGCAAGTCACTTTTCACCGAAAATTTGCCGGTCCTTCAGCGTTGACCGTGCCAGGGACGAAGGCGTAAGATGCGACACCCGCGGGGTGTAGCGCAGCCTGGTAGCGCGCTTGCTTTGGGAGCAAGATGTCGGGAGTTCAAATCTCTCCACCCCGACCAGATTTTTTGGCCACCGCCGAGGTGGCCGCAGTGCGTTTTTGCCCGTGCCCGTAGCTCAAACTGGATAGAGCACCAGCCTTCTAAGCTGGGGGTTGTGGGTTCGACTCCCGCCGGGCGCGCCAGTTTTTCCGAGACATCCCTGCAAACGAAAGGAAGTTCCCGATGATCGAAGTCCATACTTGGCCCACGCCCAACGGGCACAAGATCCACATCATGCTCGAGGAAACCGGGCTCGAGTACGAGGTCCGGCCCGTCAACATCCGCACCGGCGAGCAGTTCAAACCGGAGTTCCTGAGAATCAGCCCGAACAACAAGATCCCTGCGATCGTGGACCACGACGGGCCGGACGGAAAGCCGATCGCGGTATTCGAGTCCGGGGCGATCCTGATCTACCTTGCCGGCAAGGCAGGCAAGCTCCTGCCGCGCGACGATCGCGGAAAATACGTCGCGCTCCAATGGTTGATGTTCCAGATGGGTTCGGTCGGTCCGATGATGGGGCAAGCCGGCCATTTCCGGAGCAACGCCGCGCCCGAACGCATCGAGTACGCCATCAACCGCTATACGAACGAGGTCAGGCGGCTGCACGGCGTGATGGAAAAGCGCCTTTCCGAAGTCGCGTACTTCGGCGGCGCGGAGTACTCGATCGCGGACATCGCGATTTTTCCGTGGCTGCGCGCGAGCGAGCGGAACGGAATCAACTGGGCCGAGTTCCCGAAAGTGAAGAGCTGGTTCGACAAGATCAACGCGCGGCCCGCGGTGCAACGCGCGCTGAAAGTGCTCGCGGAGGTTCAGACTACTCCCCCGGGTCAGTACGATCCCAAGGCGCGCGAGGTCCTGTTCGGCGCGACGCAATACCAGCGTCACTGAGAGGTATCCGACGGCGGGCGCACATCGGCTTTGTCTCCGACTTGGTCCCTCCGATCTCGGTCGGCACCTTTGTAGAGTTTTCGCTACAACCGCGTCGGGTTTTCCTGACAGCAAACTCGGATTTCGAGGAAAAAGCACGAATTTCCGGTAGATAACATCACGAAAAACTTGCCGCTTTTCCCCTCTTACCCTATGGTCGGTTGGTGGACTAAAGACTCGAAGAAGTCGGGGGGTTCATCAAGCTCAAGGAGGGCCTATGAGCCAGGAACTCCGAATCGTCATGGTGGAAGACGTCGAGAGCGACGCCGAGCTCGCCGAGCGCGAGCTGAAACGCGCCGGTCTTACGGTGCGCGCCCGCCGCGTGGAGCGCGAGGAAGACTTCCGGCGCGAGCTCGGCGAATTCCGCCCTCATGTCATCCTTTCCGACTTCAGCATGCCGCAATTCAACGGCATGAGCGCGCTCAGGATCGCGTGCGAGATCGTCCCCGAGATCCCTTTCATCTTCGTCTCCGGAACCCTCGGTGAGGACTACGCCATCCGGGCGCTGAAGAACGGCGCGACCGACTATGTCCTCAAGAACAACCTCGTGCGGCTGCCGCCCACGATCGAACGGGCGGTGAGCGAGGCAGCCGCCCGCGCCGAGCGCAGGCGCGAAGAGCAGCTTCTCGCGCTCGAGCACACCGTGGTCCGGCACATCGCGGTCGCCGACAGCGCCTCGATCGGTCTAAAGGCGATCATGCGCGCGATATGCGAAACCGAAAGCTGGGATGCCGGCCGGTACTTCCGCGCGGACGAGAAGGCCGGAGTGCTGCGGTTCAGCGAAGCCTGGAGCGCCGCCGGTCCCGACATCGAGCGGTTTATCGAGAAATCGCGCGACATCAACTACGCGCCGGGCGTCGGCCTGGCAGGCATGGCGTGGCAGTCGGGACAACCTCTCTGGGTCGCCGACATCACCCGCGACGCCCGCGTCGCGCAGGCGGGGCCTGCCCGCGACGAGGGCATGCACGGCGCTTTCGTTTTTCCCGTGAACGCCGAAGGCAAGACGATCGGCGTTCTGGCCTTCAACAGCCGCGAAGTCCGGGAGCCGGAGGACAGGCTGCTGCGGGCGATGCACGTGATCGGCAGCCAAATCGGGCAGTTCCTCGCGCGCCAGGAGCAACAGCGGCACATCGCCCGCCTCAACCGGATTTACGCCGTGCTGAGCGGAATCAACTCGACCATTGTGCGCGTGCGCGAGCGCGAGGAGCTGCTTCGCGAGGCCTGCCGGATCGTGGTCCGGGCCGGGGGATTCCGGCTGGCATGGCTCGGCCTCGTGGACGCAAAAGCGAACCGGGTGAAGCCTATGGCTTGGGAGGGCGCTGGCAAGGACTACATCGGAATGATACCGCTCGGGCTCGATGAGAACGCACCCGGGGAATACGGCCTTGCCGGGCGCGCAGTCAGGGAACGCAAGGCTATGATCGTCGACGACATGACCGCGGACCCCCGGGTCACGCTGCGAAAAGAGACGCTCGAGCGCGGCTTTCGCTCGCTCGCCATCCTGCCCCTGCTCGTGGCGGAGGAGCCCGCCGGCGTGCTCGCCCTGTATGCCGACTCGCCGGGTTTTTTCGACTCCGAAGACGAAATGCGGCTGCTGCTCGAGCTCGCGGGTGACATCGCTTTCGCGCTCGAGCACATCGAGAAGGCCGAGCGGCTCAACTACCTCGCGTACTACGATCCGCTCACCGAGCTCGCGAACGCGACGCTTTTCCGCGAGCGCCTCGCGCGTTTCGTGGACGCGGCGCGCGGAGCCGGGCACAAGCTTGCCCTCGCGCTCGTGGACGTGGACCGATTCAAGACCATCAACGATTCGCTCGGCCGCCCGGCCGGCGACGAGCTGCTCAAGCAGATCGCGCGCCGGATTTCCGAATACGTAAAGGACCCGAGCGAGCTCGCGCGGGTGGCGGCCGACCGCTTTGCAGTGGTGCTCGCGCGCATCGACCGCGAAGACGACGTCGCGCGGCTCACCGAGCAGCGGCTTGCTCAGTGCTTCGGCACCCCGTTCCGCGTAGGCGAGGCCGAGCTGCGGATCTCTGCCAAAGTCGGACTTTCAGTGTTCCCGAACGACGGCGCCGACGCGGACACCCTCTTCAAGAACGCAGAGGCCGCGCTCAAGAAGGCAAAGGAAACGAACGAGCGCTACCTCTTCTACACCCATCAGCTCACCGAGCGAATCGCCGAGCGCCTTTCCCTGGAGAACAAGCTGCGCCAGGCGCTCGAAAGACAGGAGTTTGTCCTGCATTACCAGCCGAAGGTCGAGACCGACACCCGGCGCGTGGTCGGCGTCGAGGCGCTGATCCGGTGGATGAGCCCTGAGCGCGGCCTCGTGCCGCCGCTCGAGTTCATCCCGCTGCTGGAGGAAACGGGCCTCATCCTCGAAGTCGGCGGGTGGGCGCTGGAGCAGGCCGTGCGCGACCACGCGCACTGGCAGGAGCAGGGGATAGTCGCTCCGCGCGTCGCCGTGAATGTCTCCGCGATCCAGTTGCGCAGGCCGAACTTCGTCAGCATCGTCGAGGCGGCAATCAAGCGCGGTGCCACGCCGCACGGGCTCGACCTGGAGATCACGGAGAGCGTGCTCATGGAGGAGGTCACGGCCAACATCGAGAAGCTGAAGGCCCTGCGCGAGCTGGGCGTGAGTGTTTCGATCGACGACTTCGGTACCGGCTATTCGTCGCTCGGCTACCTCGCCAAGCTCCCGGTGCAGTCGCTCAAAATCGACCGGTCCTTCATCGTCACGATGCTCGAGGAACCCGACACCATGACGCTCGTCTCGACCATGATCTCGCTCGCCCGCGAGCTGCGGTTGAAGGTCATCGGCGAGGGCGTCGATTCTGAAGACCAGGCGAATTTCCTGCGGCTCGCGCGCTGCGACGAGATGCAGGGGTACTTGATCGGCAAGCCGGTGCCGAGGGGCAGCATCACGGCCCTGCTCAGGACGCAGACTTCTGTCGCAAGGAGGGTGTCCGCCTAGGCGGCTGTTTCCTGACGGGCGGCGTGTGAGGGGGCGGCGCGGAAAAGGCGGGTTGGGGTGGCCGATGGGATTCGAACCCACGACAACCGGAATCACAATCCGGGACTCTGCCAGCTGAGCTACGGCCACCGTCGATCAGCAGGCGGAATTATACCGCAGAGATTTTCAAGGCCGCGTACCTAGAGTTTTGACAGGATGTCGCGGAACTTCGCTTCCGTGGTTCGGCGAAGTTCGGGGCTGGCACGCGCTACCGGAGGAAAATCCCTGAGCATCTCGAACGGACGGCACGCGTCGATCACCGCGCGCGAGTTCCAGGTCACGCCGCGCGGAATGCGCGGATCGAGGGGGCCGCTCCACATCTTGCGGATGATGTCGATGTCCTCTGCAGGATCGCAGCGCGTGCACATCGCCCAGAGCACTTCGAAAAGATTCGTCGGGTCGATGTCGTCGTCGACCGCGACGACGAACCGTCCGAGATAGGAACCCGATTGGCAACTCGCCGCGGCCAGCGCGGCCTGCTTGGCATGGCCGGCGTAGGCCTGCTTGATGGCGATCACGTTGAACATACGTGCGCCGCCCGCTTCGTGGCACCACACGCCTTTCACGCCGCCGACACCGGCGCGCTCGACCTCGTCCCAGATCATCCCGGCCTTCATCACGCACTTGCTGTAGGAGAAATCCGACGGTGGGCGCATCGGCGTGGCCATCGTAAGTATCGGGGCGTTGCGGTGATAGATGCGCTGCACTCGGATCACCGGTTGCTCGCTCTTTCCGCCGGCGTAGTAACCCGTGAACTCGCCGAAGGGTCCCTCCGGGGCGACATCGCCCGGAACCATCTCGCCCTCGAGGACGATCTCCGCATGGGCGGGCAGGGGCAAGCGGTAGAGTTCGCTTTCGATCACCTCGAACGGTTCACCGCGGTGTCCGCCCGCATAATCGTATTCGGAAAGCCCGAAACGCAGCTCGTTCCCGCCGGCGAGAAAGAGCAAAGGATCGTGGCCGCAGGACACGAGGACCGGGCAAGGCTTCCCGTGCTTGAAATACTTCTCGCGGATCTGGCGACCATGCTTGCCCGGCGACATCCAGACGCCGACGCGCTTCGCGTCGTGCACCATCACACGATACGTACCGCAGTTGATCCAGTTTTCCTCAGGATCGCGCATGATCACGAGGTCGTCGGTGCCGATGTAGCGGCCGCCGTCCAGCTCGTGCAGGAACGGTACCGGAAACTTGAGCACGTCGAGTTTCCCTTCGGGGAGAATATTCTCGAGAACCGGACCGTCCCGCACGACGCGCGGCGGAATCGGACGGTGGGTTTTCATGCGATCACGATAGGCACGCACCACATCCAAGGGGTGCCCCGGGACCGGAAAGCCCAGCGTGATCGCGAGGCGCCGCATCGAATTGGTCGATCCGGACAGCACGCGAAAACCCCGCGGGTACTCCGGCACATCCTCGAACAGCACCGCCGGCGCGTTGGGCCGCTCGTTCACGGACTCGGCGAGCGCGCCCATTTCCAGATTCCAGTGAGCGCCGGGAACCGTCAGAAGCTCGCCCGCGCGTTCGATGCGGGAAAGAAATTCCCGCAGGTCTCGGTGCGGGCGATCGAACTCGTTCCAGATCTTGACGGGAGCGGGATCGTTCATGGGCTTTCTTCCTCAGTCGGCGGGCAGGCTGTCGTTCGGCACGGACGCTCCGGCGGTTATTGTAAAGCCGATCCGGGCAGATCTTCGCGGCTCAGGAGAAACACGCAGTCGTATCCGGCGCTTGTCTCCGGCCAGATGAACGGAAGCCGTGGAAACGCCCGCTCGAGCCGACTGCGATTGTGCCCGATCTCCACGACCAGCAGTCCCCTAGGGCGCAGAAACCCCCGTCCAACCAGCAGAATCCTGCGCGCGAATTCCAAGCCGTCGCGTCCTCCGTCGAGCGCAAGCCGCGGTTCCCGCCGGTATTCGGGCGGAAGGCGCCGCATGGCCGCGGTTCCGACATACGGCGGATTGGCGACGATGAGATCGTATCGGGCTGGTTCCAGGCCGGCGAACAGGTCGCCCCGCACGAGCTTAACGCGACGGCCGAGGCGGTAGGTTCGCAAATTCCGGCGCGCGACGGCGAGGGCAGGGCGTGAAATATCGGTGGCGTCCACTCTGGCGCGCGGGAATGCCAGCGCGAGCAGTATCGCCAGGCAGCCCGACCCGGTGCACAGGTCGAGCGCCCGGCGCACCTCAGGCGGGCGAGAAACCCAAGGGGCGAGCCCGTCGCGCAGGAGTTCGGCGATGAAAGAGCGCGGCACGATGACGCGCCCGTCCACGTAGAACCGGTGCTCTCCCAGCCACGCTTCCTTGAGAAGGTAGGCGAGCGGGCGGCGCGTGCGGACGCGCTCTGCGATCAGCCTCGCCGCGTTGCGGCGCTCCCGCTCCGTCAGTTCACGCGCATGCGATTGCGCGAGCCCTTCGTAGGGCAAGCACAGCACGCTCGCGAGCAGCCACGCCGCTTCGTCCCGCGCCCTGTGCGTTCCGTGGCCGAACCGGAGGCGGGCCGCCCGGAAACGCCCTTCCGCGTAGCGTAGCCAGTCGCCCAGCTCCGCCGAAGGTGCTGCGTCGGTGCGGGTGGAAGGCCGTGAACGCGTCAGGATGCGAGAAGCCGTCCGAGGAGGCTCTGGTAGATTTCGCGCAGCGATTCGATCGCGCTCAGATCCACGTGCTCATTGAGCTTGTGGATCGAGGCGTTGACCGGACCGAACTCGACCACCTCGGGACAGAGTTCGGCGACGAAGCGGCCATCGGACGTGCCGCCCGTGGTGCTGACCTCCGGGGTGGCGCCGGTGACGTCCCGGATTGCGGCGCTCAAGGTCTCGACCAGCTTGCCGCGAGGCGTGAGATAAGGCGTCCCGGAAGGCGACCAATCGAGCTCGTAATCGAGCCCATGGCGGTCGAGTATCGAAGCGACACGTGCTTTCAGTCCTTCGGGCGAGCTCGCCGTGGAAAAGCGGAAATTGAAGACGATTTCCAACTCTCCCGGAATGACATTGGCCGCTCCGGTCCCGCCGTGGATGTTCGAGATCTGCCAGGTCGTCGGAGGAAAGTATTCGTTGCCCTGGTCCCACTCGGTTGCGGTGAGCTCGGTGAGCGCCGGCACCGCGAGATGGACGGGATTCTTCGCAAGATGCGGATAGGCCACGTGCCCCTGCACGCCTCTCACCCGCAATGTGCCGGAGAGGGAGCCGCGCCGGCCGTTCTTGATGGTGTCGCCCAGCCTGGAAACGCAGGTCGGCTCGCCGACGAGGCCATAGTCGATGCGCTCGCCCCGGTTCTTCAGCAGCTCGACCACTTTCGAAGTCCCGTCCACCGCGGGACCTTCTTCGTCGGAGGTGATGAGCAGTGCGATCGATCCCCGAGGCGAGGGATGCTTGGCGAGGAAACCCTCGACTGCCACGACGAAAGCGGCAATCGAGGTTTTCATGTCTGCCGCTCCGCGCCCGAAGAGCTTTCCATCGCGCTCGGTGGGCACAAAGGGGTCGCTGTGCCACTTCTCGATCGGACCGGTGGGCACGACGTCCGTGTGGCCGATGAAGCAGAGAAGGGGACGGGCCTCGCCGTGTCTGGCCCAGAGATTGGTTACCTCCCCGCGCCGGACCGGCTCGATCGCAAATCCGAGCCGCGCAAGGCGCTCGCCGAGGAATTCCTGGCAGCCGCCGTCTTCGGGAGTGATTGAGCGGCGCGCGATCAGCTCGCGGGCAAGCCGGAGCGTCGCGGCCGGTTCACCGGCCGGCATAACGATCTTGGGTGGAACCGGCCCAGCAGAAGCGAATCCGGTGGGTCCTGACGACCGGCATCAATGTTATGCGCGCTCCGTCTCGCTGGTGTCGAGCTTGAACTCGCTGAACGGAGCACTGCCGGTGACTCCCGCGGCGGGTCTTGCTTCCGAGTTTCGTTCCTTGCCCGCCGCAAAATCGGCGCCGGCCGCGGTGTTGTTGATGAGCCAAAGCAGATTGTTCGCGGAGTCCGCGTTGGAAAGCCCCTCGTCCTGGGTGATGAGACCGTCCCGAATCATTTTGAAGAGCGATTGCTCGAAGGTCTGTGAGCCGGGGGTGAGCGCCTTCTCCATCGCCTCCTTCATCTCGCTGATCTCGCCTTTTTCGATCAATTCGGCAATGTAGCGGCTGTTCAGCATGACTTCGACCGCCGCTGAACGCAGGCCCCTGACGTTCTTGACGAGGCGCTGCGATATGACGCATTTGAGCGTCGCCGAGAGGTCCTGCAGCAGCGCAGTCCGGCTTTCCAGCGGGTAGAAGCTGATGATGCGGTTCATCGCGTGATAGCTGTTGTTGGCGTGCAGCGTGGCGAGGCACAGGTGACCGGACTGCGCGTACTGGATCGCAGAGGTCATGTTCTCCTTGTCGCGGATTTCGCCGATGAGGATGCAGTCCGGCGCCTGGCGCAGGGCGTTCTTCAGCCCCACCCTCATATCCAGAGTGTCGGTCCCGACCTCGCGCTGGTTCACGATCGACTTCTTGTTCTGGAAAATGAACTCCACCGGTTCTTCGAGCGTAAAAATATGTCCGGTTCGCTGCTCGTTGCGATAATCGAGCATGGCTGCAAGGGTCGTCGACTTTCCCGATCCGGTCGCGCCCACCATCAGGATCAGCCCTCGCTTCTCGAGGATGATGTCCTTGAGCACGGGCGGCAGGCCGAGCGAGTCGAGCGGCGGGATGACGTTGGGAATGTAGCGCACCACCACTGCGGGCGAGCCCTTTTGCCGAAAGGCGCTGATGCGGAAGCTGCCTACGCCCTGCAGGGTAAACGCCGTGTTCAATTCGAGCGTGTCCTCGTACTCCTTCCTCTGCTTCTCGTCGATCACTTCGTAGAGCAGACCGCGGACGGTGTTCCGATCCATCATTTGCTGGTTGATGGGCATGGCGACGCCGTTGATCTTGATATTGATGGGAGCGCCCACCGACAGGAAGATGTCGGATGCCTTCTTGTCGGCCATCAGCTGGAACAGTCGCTTCATCGCGGACATCGGCATCCCCTTGAGACGCGGCCGGTCGCTACTCGCCGCGCAACAGCTCGTTGATGCTGGTCTTTGCGCGGGTCTTGGCGTCGACCTGCTTGACGATCACCGCACAGTATAGGCCGTATTTGCCGTCCGCGGAGGGCAGGGTGCCGGGGACGACGACCGACCCGGCCGGAACCCGTCCATAGAGAATTTTTCCGCTGGCCCGGTCGAGAATTCGGGTGCTCGCCCCGATGAACACGCCCATCGAGATGACCGCGTTCTCCTCGACGATGACGCCTTCGACGATTTCCGAGCGCGCGCCCAAGAAGCAGTTGTCCTCGACGATGGTGGGGTTCGCCTGCAAGGGCTCAAGGACCCCGCCGATGCCCACGCCCCCCGAGAGGTGTACATTCTTGCCGATCTGGGCGCACGAGCCCACCGTGGCCCAGGTATCGACCATCGTGCCTTCGTCCACATAGGCGCCGACATTGACGTAGGAAGGCATGAGCACGACGTTTTTTGCGATGTAGGCCCCGCGGCGCGCCACGGCAGGAGGCACCACTCGGAATCCCTCTCGCCTGAAACGCGCGCCGTCGTAGCGTTCGAACTTGGTCGGGACCTTGTCGTAGAACCGGAGAGATCCGGCGCGAAGCGGCCGGTTCTCCTCCAGCCGGAACGATAGCAGCACAGCCTTCTTGATCCATTGGTGCGTCTGCCACGCGCCGTCGAGCTTTTCCGCGACCCGCAGCCTCCCTCGGTCAAGCTCGTCGAGCACCAGCGCGACGGACTTGCGGGTTTTCGCCGGCGCCGAGCCCGGCGAGAGGCGCGCGCGATCCTCCCAGGCCTCCTCGACGGCGCTCTGGAGCTTCTGGTTCGCGGGCGAGCTCATAGCTTCCTGGTGAATTCTACGATACGGCGAGCCGCCTCGAGGCATTCGCCGATTTCCGCCACCAGCGCCATGCGCACGTAATTCGTTCCCGGATTGAGCCCGTTCGACTCGCGCGCGAGGAAACTCCCGGGGAGCACCGTTACATTCTGCTCAGCGTAAAGGCCCCGGGCGAAATCAGTATCGGCGACCGGGGTACGGGCCCACAGATAAAAACCGGCGTCGGGGAGCCCGACCTCGAGCGCCGTCTGCATGAGCGGCGCGACGCGGGCAAATTTCTCCGCGTATTTCCTGCGGTTTTCGCGCACATGAGCCTCGTCGCGCCAGGCGGCGGTGCTGGCCTCTTGCACCGCCGGGTTCATGGCCCCGCCATGGTAGGTGCGGTAGAGCAGGAATGCCCTGAGGATAGTGGTGTCGCCGGCGACGAAGCCCGAGCGCATGCCCGGAACGTTAGAGCGCTTGGACAGGCTGGAGAACATCACCAATCGCTCGAATCCACGACCCAGCCGTGCGGCCGCCTGAAGGGCCCCCAGCGGCGGCGCGGCTTCGTCGAAATAGATCTCTGAATAGCACTCGTCTGACGCAATGATGAATCCGTAGCGATCAGCAAGCGCGAAAATTTCCTTCCACTCGGGAAGGCCCAGCACCTTTCCGGTTGGATTGGCCGGCGAGCAGACGTAGAGCAACTGCGTCCGGCGCCAGACATTCTCCGGAATCGAAGCATAGTCGGCGGCGAACCCACGTTCGGCCGTGGTGTTCGCGTAGTGCGTCCGTGCGCCGGCAAGCAGCGCCGCGCCCTCGTAAATCTGATAGAAGGGATTGGGGCAGACCACCACGGCATCGTGGCGTTCCGGATCGACGACGGTCTGCGCTAGGGCGAACAAGGCCTCGCGCGAGCCGTTGACCGGCAGCACCTCGGTTTTCCAGTCGATCGAACGCAGGCCGTAGCGTAGTACCAGCCAATCGGCGATCGCCTGGCGCAACGCATCGCCGCCCGCCGTCGGAGGGTAGGAGGCGAGCTTCGCGAGGCTCCCCGACAGCGCGCGCTTTATCAACTCCGGCGTCGGGTGCCGCGGTTCGCCGATGCCCAGACTGATGTGCGCAAGCGCCGGGTCCGGCTTCACACCCTCGAACAGACCGCGCAATCTCTCGAACGGGTAGGGCTGCAGAGACTGCAGGCGGGGATTCACGGTGCCTGTTCTCAGCGCGTGCTGTGCGGCTCGTCGATCGGTGCGAACTCCAAGCCGGCGGCGGGTTTCCAAGCTTTCTTGCGATGCTCAGCCACCACGCTTGTGAAAATCCCCCCGCGCACGTAAAACCTGGCAGTGAGGCGGAGAAAGCGCGGTGCGAGCAGGGCGACCAGGTCGTCGCAGATACGGTTTGTAACCGCTTCGTGGAAAGCGCCTTCGTTGCGATAGGACCAGATGTAGAGCTTGAGGCTTTTCAGCTCGACGCACTTGCGGTCCGGCACGTAGTCGAGAAGAAGCGTCGCGAAGTCCGGCTGCCCGGTTCGCGGGCACAGGCAGGTGAACTCCGGGATCTGCATCCGGATCAAATAGTCGCGGCGCGGGCTCGGATTGGGAAAACTCTCAAGCGATCTACTCGGCTTGGACGGCATCGGGGTCCGGGTGCGAAGTTGGAGATGGTATTATAGGGGCTCCGTTTTATCGACGATGAATCCGGCTAACGGCCGGTTTTCTTTTACCTGGATTCGTAGCGCCTTCTGCTAGCGTGCGGCTCACACAAATCAAGCTCGCCGGGTTCAAGTCCTTCGTCGATCCGTCCACGGTGAGCATTCCGGGGCAACTGGTCGGCGTGGTCGGTCCGAACGGATGCGGGAAGTCGAACATTATCGACGCTGTCCGGTGGGTACTCGGGGAGTCGCGCGCCTCGGCTCTGCGCGGCGACTCGATGCAGGATGTGATCTTCAACGGCTCGTCGTTGCGAAAGCCCGTGGCGCGGGCGAGCGTGGAGTTGTTCTTCGACAACAGTCTCGGCAGAGCGGCCGGCCAGTGGTCCCAGTACGCCGAGATCTCGGTGAAGCGTGTGCTGCAGCGGGACGGCGAATCCTCCTATTTCATCAATAATACCCACGTACGCCGACGCGACGTGCAGGACATTTTCCTCGGCACGGGCCTGGGCCCGCGTGCCTACGCCATCATCGAGCAGGGGATGATCTCGCGCATCATCGAAGCGAAACCCGAGGAATTGCGCGTATTTCTGGAGGAAGCGGCGGGAGTGTCCAAGTACAAGGAGCGGCGCCGCGAAACCGAACATCGCCTCGCCGACACCCGCGACAACCTCGCGCGCCTGGGCGACATCCGCCAGGAACTCGAGTCGCAGATCGAGCGGCTGGAAAAGCAGGCCGAAGTCGCGCGACGGTACAACGAGCTTTCGACCGACCGGGCACAAAAGCAAAATCTGCTGTGGCTCCTGCGTCGCAACGATGCGGAGGCGGAGGCGCAGCGGCATGCGCGCGAAATCGAGCGCAGCACGACCGAGCTCGAATCCGAGACCGCGGGGCTGCGCGAAATCGAGCTCGAGCTCGAGCGCGCGCGCGCGGAGCATTACGCTTCGGGAGACGCACTGAGCGCCGCGCAAGGGGAGCTCTACGGAGTCAACGCCGACGTCTCCCGCCTTGAAACCGAAATACGCTTCGTGTCCGATACCCGGCAGCGTCTCGACGCACAGCTTGCGCAACTTCGCGCGCAGCGCGACGCCGGGCGACAAAGCGAGGTCGAGCAGCGCGATGCGCGGCTGACCTGGCAAGCGCGCCTCCAGGAGTCGCGAGACGCTCTGGAGCAAGCCAGGCGCAAGCACGCCGAGGAGCAGCTCAAAGTGCCGCAAGCCGAGCAGGCGGCCCGCCTGCTCCAGGGACGGATCGCCGGCGAGCGCGAGCGCATCGCCCACGCCGAGCAGGCGTTCCAGGTGGCACAGACGCACCTCGAGCATGCGGGCAAGACGCTGCAAGGGCTGGAGCAGCGCGAGGAGAAATTGCTCGCCGAGCGGGCCGAGTTGGTTGCACCCGACGCGCAACTGACGGTGCGCCTCGCGCAGGAGCTGGCGCAAAGCAGTGCCGAGCTTTCCCGCCAGGAAGCGTTGCTCGCCCAGCTCGAGGCGGCGCGGGAGACCTTGGACGGGCAGCGCCGCGCCTGCGTCGACAGTCTGCAGATGCTCGAGCGCGAGTTTTCGGCTCTCGAGGGCAGGTTGCTCACGCTGCAGAAAATTCAGAACCAGGTCGAGGAGAACAGCAAGATCCAGGATTGGATCGGTCGGCACGAGCTAGCGTCAAAAGCGCGGCTGTGGCAGAAAATTCGCGTCGAAGCCGGCTGGGAGACGGCGGTGGAATCGGCCTTGCGCGAGCGCTTGCATGCGATGGAGATGTCCGACCCCGAGTTGCTGCAACGATTGCTCGAGGATCCGCCACCTGCTAGGGTCAGCGCCTTTCTACCTGGAACCGAAGCAAAGCTGCGACGCGAGGCGGGCCTCAAGCCGCTTGCCGACTACGTCGAGGCCGTTGAACCCGCGGTGAGCGGTGTCGTCGCGGCATGGCTTGCGCCCTACTACGCCGTGGAGGGCGTGCCGCGGCTGCTGACCCGCATGGGATTGTCACCCCAGACGGTGCTGATCAACCGCGAGGGCCACCAGTTCAGCCGCTTCGGCGTGAGCTTTCACGCGTCCGATCCGGCGGACACCGGAATTCTTGCCCGACAGCGCGAAATCGAAGCGTTGGAGACCGAAGCGCACGGGCACGAGGATTCGATCGAGAAGAGGCGCGCGGAAATCTCCGGGGTCGATCGCTCGCTCGCCGAGCACGATGAGGGTCTCGCCAAGCTACGGGCGGCGGGAACGGCGCTCAAACAGCGCCATCACGAGCGTCAGCTGGAAAACCTGAAGCTGACTCAGGGCCGGGAGCGGTACGAGGAGCGGAGCCGGCAGCTCGACGGAGAACTCAGTGAAATTAAGGCCCAGCAGGCCCAGGAACGAGCCGGCCAGACGGCTGCAGAGACCGGCCTGGAGCGGCACCAGAGCGAGATCGATGCACTCTACCGTAAGCTGGAATCGACCCAGGAGGAGCAGGACGCGGCGGAGCGCAAGCTCGAGGCGCAGCGCCAGGCGGTGTTGCAGGCGGAGCGTGAGGTTCAGGAGGCGAGCTACATTGAGAAAGAATGTATAAGTAAAATAAATGAAATAGAAAGATCATCTAAAGTATTACTGGAGCATGCGCAAAATGCGGAGCGAAGTCTGGAACAGCTCCAGACCGAGCTGGCCGGTCTGGATGACCAGGTGTTGCGGACTCAGCTTCAACGCGGGCTAGCGACGCGGATCGCTCGAGAACAAACCCTGGCGGGAGCACGAAGCCGCCAGGAAGAAATCGCCAACAGATTGCGCGCATCCGAAGAGACGCGACTTGCCCGTGAGCAGAATCTCCAGCCGCTGCGCGACCGCATCGCGGAATTCAGGCTGAAGGAGCAGGCGGCGCGGATCGCGAGCGGGCAGTTTGCGCAGCAACTTCGCGAGGCGGGCGCCGATGAGGCCGCCTTGACGGCGGTACTGAAAGGCCAGAGGGCGGCCTCGCTGCAGGGCGAGATCACGCGCCTCACCAATGTGATCGCGGAGCTGGGCGCGATCAACATGGCGGCGCTGGAGGAGCTCAACGCGAACCAGGAACGCAAGCAGTTTCTCGACGCCCAGGCAGCCGACCTCACCGCCGCGCTGGAGACCCTCGAGAACGCCATTCGCCGCATAGACCGTGAAACGCGGGCGTTGCTGCAAACCACGTTCGACACGGTGAATCACGGCTTCGGCGAGATGTTCCCGGCGCTCTTTGGCGGCGGCGAGGCGCAGCTCATCATGACGGGCGAGGAAATTCTCGATTGCGGCGTGCAGGTGATGGGGCGTCCTCCGGGGAAAAAGAACACCACCATCCATCTGCTCTCGGGCGGGGAGAAGGCGCTCACGGCGATTGCTCTGGTGTTTTCTTTTTTCCAGCTCAACCCCGCGCCGTTCTGCCTGCTGGACGAAGTCGATGCGCCGCTCGATGACGCCAACACCGAACGCTTCTGCGATCTGGTCGAAAAAATGTCGCAGCAGACCCAGTTCCTGTTCATCAGCCACAATAAGATCACCATGGAGATGGCGCACCAGCTGATCGGCGTCACCATGCAGGAGCG
>WNGL01002892.1_pt1 | contig 25989 bp, 25 predicted proteins | sample 5400591 | NCBI WGS metagenome assembly WNGL01 (sample SAMN13153377, study PRJNA577476) | soil metagenome | isolation source: 80 cm soil or saprolite under Garry oak tree replicate 1 | place: USA:California | collected 2016-06-15 | reverse complement strand
GCGACCTTCCGGATCGTCGCGTCGATCTCGGCGCCCCGGCGGAACGGCGAGGTCGGCTGAAGGGTCACGATCACATCGGGCTTCACACCCGCCGACGCCTCGAGCCAGCGCACCGCGTGCTGGAGGACGCCGAGCATCCCCGCCCGGTCGGTGGCAAGCTCTGCCGGACGCAGGAACGGGACGGGGAGACCCTGACGCTCGGCCTCGGCGGCGATCTCCTCGCTATCCGTGGAGACGATGAAGCGCGTGAGCAGCGCGGACTCGCGGGCGGAGGCGATGGCCTGCCCCAGGAGCGAGAGCGCGCCGAGCTTGCGCAGGTTCTTGCCGGGCAGGCCCTTGGAGCCGCCGCGCGCGGGAATGACCCCGAAGGCGTACGGCGGCGCCGACATCCGCTAGACCCGCACCCAGCGCCGCTCCGCCGAGGCCTTCACTGCGGCGTCGATCACGCGCATGGTCTTGAGACCGTCCCACCCGTCGCAGGCAGGAGTGGTCTCGCCGCGGATGCAGGCCAGGAAGTGTCGGGCCTCCTCGACGTACATGTCGTTGAGCTGGCAGGCGAACGGATAGATCTCCCAGCGATTCGCCCGGGGATCGAAGACCCGGATCTCGTTCTCGAATCGCCGCCACTGGATCACGCCCTCCTCGCCCATCAGCTCGAAGTGGCTGTGCACGTTCCAGGCAAAGAGGTTCATGTGGATGTTGCCCACCGTGCCCGAGGCGAAGCGCACGGTCAGATCGGCGATGTCGTCGGTGGTGATCTCGAGGCTCGAGACGCGGTCGACCACCGCGCTGACCTCGGTGATCTCGCCGCACAGCCACCGCATGAAGTCGATGGCGTGGCTCTCGTCGAGCACGCACCCCCCGCCCTGCTTGGCGTCGGCCATGTAGAACTTGCGGTAGTCCTTGCCGGGATAGCGCGTGGTCAGATGGTAGGCGTACTCGGTCCGCGCCGCGCGCACGGCTCCGATGCGCCCTTCCTTGAGCAGCTTCTCCGCGAGCAGCATGGGCGGCCAGTAGCGCCAGTTGTAGGCGGTGAGCACCTTGAGGCCCTTGGCGTCGCAGAGCTTGAGGAGGTCTTCCACACCGTCCACGGACTGGGCGAAGGGCTTCTCGACCATGAGGTGAGCGCCGCGCTCGGCGGCCAGGCGGCCCAGGGCGGGGTGCGAGTCGGGCGGCGTGCAGATCACGGCGCCGTCGGCGCCCGCGAGGGCGGCCTCCGCCGTGGCCGCGATGGTCGCCCACGGAAAATCCTTGGCCGCGGCCTCGCGCTGGGCGGGGGCGGCATCGTAGGCGGCAAGGCTCTCGACGCCGACCGTCCGGAAATTTCCGAGGTGCCGGCGGCCGATCGAGCCCAGTCCGAGGACGGCGAGCTTCATCTCTTGGGCTCCAGGACGAGCCGCGGGGCCGGCGGGGGCGGCGGGTCCGCGGCGTGCAGGCGGTTCCATTCCTTCTCGTAGCGCTCGATGCGGGCGATGTCCCGCAGGACCATCAGCTCGCGCAGCCCGTAGAGCTCGACGGCGTTGAACTTCTTGGAGATGACGGCGGTGACCCGCGTGGCGTCGCCCAGGTCCAGGAGAAACGCTTCGAGGTCTCCGTCGTATTGCTCGAGGATGCGCTGCTTGTTCGCGTAGTACCACTCCGTCCCGGGATACGGGGTGGCGAAGAAGGGCTTGACGTTGAGGCCGAGGCGGTTCCAGGCGCGGATGTTGTCCTTGAGGCTGTCGAAGTCCTCGTCGGGGAAGCCCATCATCTGGTTGGGGATGGGCCGGATACCCGCCTCGAGCGTCCACTTGAGCGAGCGCTCGTTGGTCTCGGGAGTGGCGCCCTTGCCGATGGTCTTCATCACGCGCGCGGAGAAGCTCTCGTAGCCGTAGACGAGGTGCGAGCATCCCGCCTGCTTGATCGCCCTGAGCACCTCGGGCGAGCAGAGGGTGGCGTGGCTGGTGCCGCCCCAGTGGACGCCGCTGCACTTCGCGGGATCGTGGGGGACGCCGTCACGCACGCACTGGGGCTGCAGGCCCTCCTCGATCCAGAGCTTGGCGATATCCGTCAGCCACTTCTTGCCCGAGAACTGGTGCATGGTCATGAGGTTCTCGTCGAGGAAGCCGATAAAATCCACCCCGAAGCGCTCGCGCGCGTACTTGACGAGGTTGACGACGTAGCGCGGGCTGTGGAAGCGGATCTTGCGGTCGTAAGTGAAGGCGACGTCGTTCTCGCCTTCGTCGTTCTCTTTGTGCTGCATGTCGCCCGCGATCCCCAGGTGGAAGCAGAAGCGGCAGATGAGCGAGCAGCCGTAGCTGGCGTTGATGTCGAGGCGCCGCTGGGCAAGCATGCCCTCTTCCGAGTAGAGCGCCATGCTGTTCTTGAAGTAGACCTCGAGCGGGAAGAGCTCCCAGGCCGGGTACGGCAGGCTGTCCAGATCCATGAGGAGAGGCTGCTCCGGGTTGAGCCGTGTCTTGCCCGCGGCGTCGCGCCAGATCAGCCCCGGCACCGCCGCCCAGTCGCGGTTGCCCGCGTCCACGCGGCGGAGGAGCTCGGGAAAGGACACGAAGGCCTCGCCCACCACGCCCACGTCGATCCGAGGCAGGAAGCGCATGATGTCGTGGGGCATGCTCGTGAGGAAGCCGCCTCCCGCCACCACCAGCGCCTGCGGGCAGAGCGCCTTGGCCATCTCGACGATCTGCTTGATCGAGCGGTACGCGGTGGTGATGCCGCCGAGCGCGACCACGTCCCAGCGATCCGCCTGCAGCACCTGGGCGATCACGGCGTCCGAGGGGCGCCAGGCGTTGTGGTCGTACACCTGTACCCGATGGCCCTGGCCCACCACGATGGCGGCAAGGAGGGCCATGCCGTAAGGCACGTGGCGCGGGTCGTCCTCCTCGCGCATCAGCGGATTGACGAAGAGCACCTTAGCCATGATGGTCTGCGCCTCCGGCGGCGGTCTCGAGGAAGCTGTCGAGCGTGGCGGTGGTGATGCCGTCCCCGAAGAGGAGCCCGCCTTCCGTGCAGTTCACCGTCTCGCAATCGGCGTCGCGAATCATCTCGACGAACACCTTGCGAAACCAGTGATATGACGGGTCGCTGAACCAGATCTCGCCTGTATCGGGGTTCTTCTCATGCATGAAGGCATCCAGGTAGTCGTGGGGCCGCAGGTCGCGCAGTTCCTTGAAGTATTGCGTTTTTTCGGGAGGCGTCCCGGGCGCATAGCCTAGGTCGATACCGATGAGCCCGATGTGCCGCTTGCCAAGCACGGCATGCGTGAGCGCCCAGGCGGCGGTGCCGACGTTGCCGCCACCATTGAGGCACGGCAGGCCATTCATTTCCCACGCCTTGCGCGAGAGGCTCCCGGGCATGTCGTAGTCGTCGAACATGGGGTTGAACCAGTAGATGTCCATGCCTACTTCCTCGCAACGCTTGACCACCTGCACCGCTGCGGAGGTTGCCGCAGCAAGCTTCAGCTTGGGTCCATGCGTGTTCACCAGCTCGACGAGCGTTCGATTGGCCTCGACCTCGCGGTTCGCGCCGTGCTCGTCGTCGTGGTGAGCGGGGTCCATCTCCTGGCGGCGGAAGTAGTCATCCTCGCGCGGCGCCGTGAGCGTCGGGTCGCCGAACCAGCGCACGATGCGCTCCCCGTGAGGATCCACACTCACGACCAGGTGGGGCACCACGCCAGCCTTGAGGCAGGCTCCGAGCGCGCCGTCGGCGGCGACGATGGTGCCGGTGAACGACGAGGCCCGCAGACGCTGAAGGCTCCGCCTCCGATGGAGGCTGGGCCCCGCTCCGACAACGACGGCGGACTCCCCAGACCCGAGCGGCGTCTTGGCCAGCTCGAGCACGGAACGCTTGATGTGAGGGGCATTGAGCTCGGCATTTCTAAAGCCGATGTCCGCCACGCGCTCGAAGGTGGCCGCCTCAATTCCGAGAGCTAGTCTTTCTCCCAGCTCCATCCGTCTCCGCCTTGTCCTTGTCACCCTGCCAGATGAGACTCTTCTTGCTCACGAAGCAGATGCTGCCGCCGAGGCGCGAGAGGGCCTTCTTCTCGAACTCGTCGGTCGAGTCCGCGGCGTCCCCCTTGTCCTCGATCTTCGTGTCCACCTTGTAGTTGCCCTTGAGGAACTCCGGCATGCTCAGCTCCTTTTTGCGATCCGTCCGCCGGCGCTGTCGCCGTTGCTCACGGGCGAGGCCAGACGCCTCAACGTGAGGAACTTCTCGGGTGGCAGGCCCAGGCGAACCAGCCCCGCCACGTGCCGCTCGGGCCTTTCAAAGGTGGCGATGACGATGCCGTCGACATCGGCCGCGGGCAGCTCCGAGACCGGCCGTACGGGCAGCCCCAGGAAGTGGCCGCCCCCCTCCCCCGCGAAGATCCCCACCGGCTCCAGCCCGAATTCCTTGAGGGTGAGGTAGGCGAGCTCGGCCGCCTCCCCGGTTCCGCAGAGCGCGATACGCTTCATTCCGTTCCGCCCCAGCTGGCCCATGGCCTCCCGGAGGTTGTCGCGGGTCCGCCGGTAGAGCTGCAATGAATGCCCCATGTACTCGTAGGTCAGCCGGGCCTTCTCCGTGACCCCCTTGGCCGTGAGCATGTAGCGGAGCCGCTTGCGGGCGGAGGGCTTGCTGGAGAACTCCCGTATCTTGATGAAGCCCTTCCCGGCCAGCCGCTTCAGATAGAGGTTCGTCAGCCCGAGGGCCACGCCCAATCGCGCGGCGAGGGCCCGCTGGGTCAGGGGCACCCCTTCCTCGATGGCGGTCAGGATCTCGAGCTCGCGCTCGATGTGACGCTCGATGGCCATGGCGTTCAATATATGAACACAATCTGCGGGCCTCCGCCAAGCTTTCTAGGAGCTTGCTTTCAGGAAGGCCACGAACCTCCGCGGGTCCACGAGCTCCCGGGCATAGCGGAGATTGTCGGTCCCGGTGTGAGTCAGCCAGAGAAGCCCCGTGTAGACGCCGAGGGCGAGCGCGAATCCCCCGGCCAGGGCTGCCGGCTCGGGCGCGCCGGCGGCGGCGAGGCCCTCCCGGGTCGCCTCGTTCACGGCCACGAGCAGAGCGAAGCCCGTCAGATAGGCCACAGTCACCCTCTGGAAGCCGATGCCGGCCAGCTCGCGCGTCCATCGGATGAACACCCAGCAGGGGAAGATCACCATGAGCAGACGCACGGCCGCCGCTCCCGTGCCACCGAGGATCGGAACCAGCACCACCATGGCAACGAGATAGACGGCCAGGCGCAGGAGAACGACGCGCACGAACCGTCCGTGCTGATCCATGGCGTAGAGGATGAACTGATACGGATTGAACGCTGTCTGGGCCAGGGCCGCCAGCACCAGGACCATGAGGGGCGCGACCGCGAGAAGGAAGCGCCGGCCGTAGAGCAGGGTGAGGATGGGCTCCCGCAGCGCCCAGAGGCAGAAGGCGGCCGGCACCGCGATGAAGAGTAGCCGGTCCATGGCCGCGGCGAAGACCCGCCGGCGCTCGGCCGCGGCCTCGAGCCCCGGCGTGGCGAAGAGCCGCGAGAGCCGCGACAGGAGGAGCTGGAAAGGATACTGGTTGAGCCGCCCGAGCACTTCCCAGAGTGCCCGCGCGACCTGGTAGTATCCGGCGGCGGTCAAGCCCGCCCAGCGCGCCACGAGAACACGATCGAGAGAGTCCTGGAGCATGCCGATGGGACTCGTGACGAAGAGCGGGCGCGCGTAGGTCCAGTAGGCCCGAAGCGTCTCGCGATCGGGGCGACGAAGCCCGATGCCTCTGCGGAAGACGAGGATGTACCCGCCCACGAGAATCTCCGCGGCGCCCTCGACCATCAGGGCCGCGGCCACCCAGCGGATGTCGGGCGCCCAGACCAGCACGGCCATCGTCACGGCAAAGCGGAGCCCCTTGCCGGCCACCTCCGTGATCGCGTGCGCGCTCGCCCACTCCCGTCCCATGAAGGCCACGTTCAGGGTCGCCGCGAGGTTCATCAGGAGCTGGGCGACGAGGACGAAGAGAACGACCTCGAGGGGCACCCCCGGCGGAATCACCAGGGATCCCCAGCGCGCCGCCGCGAGCACGAGGACGAGGGCCGCGACCTGGATCAGGAGCTGTAGCGCGGCCATGGTCCCCACGCAGCGGCCGAGGTCGCCGCCTTCCGCCACCCGCTTCAGGTGCGCTTGATTCAAGCCGGGGAGCAGGAAGGCGGTCAACACCCCGACCAGGCCCATGCTGAACCCCAGGCTGCCGAGGGCGTCGGGACCGAGCCACCGCGCGATGAGGATCGTGGTGACGAAGCCGAAGGCGCTGGCGAGACCGGTGCCGATGAAAAGGACGACGGACTTCCTGCCGAGGTTCCCCTCGTGGCTCACGGCGTTCAATAGGTGAACACAGGCCCCGCGAACGGGTCAAGATCATTTCACGCGACGGTCCTTTGGCCGCACCCGCGGCCGTGATAGGCTTCATGGCCGATGGGCCTGAGAAAGCTCGCGAAAAGGGTCCTCGGCGTCCAGCGTCAGCCGACGTACTACCTGCCGTGGCTGACGCGCCCCCATCTCCAGTGCGCGCTGGTGCTCAGCAACGTGGAATCGCGCTTCAAGGTCGGCTACAACCGCGGGAGCTTCCCGGTCTCCGTGGTCCAGTACGATGCCGACGGCGCGGTGGCGGGTCGACACGAGGTGACGCTGCCCGACGCGGTGGAGGCCGTGGAGCTGCCCCTGCCGCCCGCCCCGGGCGGGTGCGGCTTCGTCACGGTCAAGGGCGAGCGCATCAACTCCGATCTCTACGTCACCCTCTCCGACGGCCTCGCCTACACCGCGACGCACGGCCGGGGCGAGTTCATCGAGCGATACGCGCTTCCGGGTTGGATGGTCCTGGCCGCGGTCGGCGCGCTTCTCGCGCTGGCCGGCCGCGCCATTCCCGCTTTCGTCCGACACCAGTACGCCTACGTAGGCCCCGACAGCCGGTCACACCTGCTCGTGATGAACCTGTCCAACGTGACGAACCGCGTCCGCGTGGTCGCCAGCCGAAACGGTCGCGTTCTCGGCGCCCGACTCCTGCGGCTTCCTCCCATGGGCTCCACGCTCCTGGACGTCGGGACGCTTGGCGCAGCCGCGGCCGGCGCCGCCACGGAGGTCTGGAGGATCCGGCTCGAAGGCGCCGCGTGGTTCAACCTGTACGTCGTCGGCGCGGGTGCCCGGAACCTCGAGGGGCCGCTGTCGCTGATGCATGTCAAATAGCGTCTCGGCCCTGCTCTCGGCCACGTTCTACGAGCCCGGCTACGACCACCTCGTCGAGCTGGTGCACCAGCGCGATCCGGAAGCGCGCCGTCGGCTCTCCTCCCTCGATCTCTCCGCCTACGGCCCTGACGGCAAGCTGCTCCTCGAGCATGGCCTGGACACGCGGGACGAGACGCTGGATCTGGGCGCCCTCCTCGCTTCCACCGCGCGCGAGCACGGGCGCGTCATGGCCGTGTTCGACGCGCGCTACGAGGAAGACGCGTTTCCCTACCGCCCCCACCACTACGCCTACGTCCATCGCACGGGCTCCGTGACCCCGGCCCTCTACTATGCCGTCAGCGCGGCCCTCGGCGGCGTGCCCGATCGGATCGGGGACATGTCCCGCATCAACAACTTCGACACCTATGTCTTCCGTCGAGGTCCTCACGCCGCGCGGTACTCGGTCATGCTCGGCAACGTCGGCCGCTTCGCTCCCACGGAGGCGCAGGTCTTCGCCTACTACGGTGCCGAGCGCGTCGAGGAGACGGTTCCCCTCGGGCCCCGTGCCCATGCCGAGGTGGCCCTTGCGCCCGAGCGCGGCGGGCAACCCCTTACCCGCGTCGAGACCAAGTCGCTCTTCCGTCTGGCCGGATACGTGGTCGGCCGTCGGGACCCCTCCGGCGACCTCGTGCTCTTCGACCACCTCTTCACCTTTTTTAAATGACCGACGGTCCCGAGCCCGAGGACGCGCTCATCCTCTGCTACTGCACCATGCTGACCGTCGGAGAGCTGCGCCGCGCCTGCGCGGCGGGGGGCTGGCCGCTGCCCGGCAAGGAGAACACCGGCCGGCTCTGTACGGGGTGCCTCGGAGACCTCCTCTACTGTCAGTCGCGATTCGAGAGGCCGCCCCGGGAGACCCGGAGCGTCAGCCCGTGACCACCCGCGACGAGCTGCGCCTGCACGATGTCCCCTGCCCGCTCTGCGGGGGCAGCCGCGTCACGCCCGTGATACGCGACGAGGGGTTCCATCGGATCAGCAATCCCGGCCTCGTGGCGTGCACGAGCCTGGACCACGGCGCCTTCGGGCAGATCGTGGCCTGCGATCAGTGCGGCCTCCGCTTCCGGAGCCCGCGCGAGGACGACGCCACCATCCTCTCCCTCTACGCGGACGTCGAGGACGAGGTCTACCTCGAGAACGAGCCGGCGCGGGTGGCGACCTTCTCGCGCGCCCTCTCGCGCCTGGAGAGACATGTCCCCGTGCGCGGCCCGTTGCTGGACGTCGGCTGCTATACCGGCGTCTTCCTCGACGTTGCCGCGCGCGGGGGCTGGCCGGTGACGGGGCTCGAGCCCAGCCGCTGGGCCGCCCAGGCCGCCTCGGCCAAGGGGCACCGTGTGCACACGGGCACGCTCGACACGGCGCCCTTCCCTCGGCGATCATTCGCCGTCGCCACCATGTGGGATGCCCTCGAGCACTATGCCGATCCCGTGGGCGAGCTGAGGCGCGCGCGGGATTTCGTCCGGGATGGCGGCTATCTCGTGCTGACCACGATGAACATCGACACGCTCGCCGTGCGGATGCTCAGGAAGCGCTGGCCCTGGTACATGCGCATGCACCTGACCTACTTCACGCCCGAGACGGTGGAGGCAGCCCTCGGGCGGGCAGGCTGGCGCCTGGCCCACCGCCATCGCTATGGCCACGTGGTCACCTGGGACTATCTCCTGCTCAAGCTCGCCCCCTACTGGCGTGGAGGAAGCGCGGCCGGCCGCGCGGGCCTGCGTCGGCTCGGCCTCTCTCACCGGACGCTCACCGTCGACCTCGGGGATTTCATGACCGTCTACGCGGAGAAGCTGCCCGGATGACCACCCGCCTCGTCGTCCTCGCCTACAACGAGGAAGCGGGCATCGGCCAGAGCCTCGCGGCCATCCACGGCCTCGGCCTTCCCGACCTCGACGTCATCGTGGTGGACGACGGCAGCACGGACCGCACGGAGTCGATCGTCCGCCAGATGAAGGCGACCGTTCCTCTCGAGCTCCTCTCCCACGAGGTCAACCGCGGCGTCGCCGCCGCCTTCGACACCGGACTCCGCCACGCCGCCGCCATCTCCAAGCCGGGGGACTTCGTGATCACCATCGAGGGCGACGGCACCAACAGCCTCCAGGCTCTCGGCCCCATCATCTCGCTTCTCGGCGAGGGCTACGACGTCGTGTGCGGGTCGCGCTACGTCCCCGGCGGCGGCTACCACGGCTTCCCGCTCGGGCGCCGGATCTGGAGCGTGGGCGCCAATCTCGTCATGCGCTGGTACTGCGGCCTCGTGCCCGTCAAGGACTACACGCTCTTCTACCGGGGCTATCGGGCGGAGCTCCTGCAGGAGGCCTTCCGGCGCTACGGACGGCGCTTCATCGAGGCACAGGGATTCTTCGCCAACATCGAGATACTGGTGAAGCTCTCGCGCCTCCGGCCGCTGCGGGCAGCCGAGACTCCCGTGGTCTACGCCTACGGCGCGAAGCGCTCGGGGAGCAAGATGCGCGTGTGGCGCAACCTCAGCGAGTACCTGCGCTTCTTCGTCCGCGACTCGCGACGGCCCTCGCGGCCCCGCTCCTGACCGTCCCCGGGAAGCGGAAGAGCCGCGGGTTGCCGCGGATCCACTCGTAGAGCCGGCGCACGCCGGCCTGAGGCGAGGTCCGTGGCCGCCAGCCGAGCACGTGGGCCGCCTTGCGAATGTCGCTGACGTACACCTTCTGGTCCCCGGGACGCCAGTCGTCGTAGCCGACGGGCACGCGACGGCCCAGCAGTCCCTCGAGCATGTCGAGCAGCTCGAGGAGGGACATCGTGCTCGCGGGCCCGCCGCCGATGTTGAAGATCTCTCCGGCCGCGGCGTCGATGCGCCGGTAGGCCGCCCGGTAGGCGCGCACGAGGTCGTCGACGTACAGCACGTCACGGACCTGGCGGCCGTCCCCGAAGATGGTGATGGGACGGCCGTAGACGGCGGCGAGGGTGAACCAGGCGACCCACCCCTGGTCCTCCATGCCGAACTGGCGCGGCCCGTAGATGCAGGACTTGCGAAAGACCACGGTCCGGAGCCCATAGATGCGGCTGTAGTCCCGCACGTACTGATCGCCCGCCCCCTTCGAGCAGCCGTACGGCGAGTGGAAGTCCAGGGGAAACGACTCGGGGATGCCGCGAGGCCAGCCCTTGAAGACGTGGCGCGCCCCCACCCGCCGCGTCCGCACGCCCTCGAGCCCGCCATACACCTTGTTCGTGGACGAGAACACGAGGGCGGGCCGACGGCGCGAGGTCCGGATGGCTTCGAGGATCTCGAGGGTGCCGCCCGCGTTGACGGCGAAGTCGTCCCGGGGATTTGTCACGGAGGTGGTGACGGCGACCTGGCCGGCATTGTGGATGACGAGGTCCGCCTCGCTCACCAGCTCGGAGAGGCGCCGGCGTGGCCACCGGATGTCTCCCCGCACGATGCGCACGCGACGACCGTGGGAGGCGGCGAGCCAGCGGGCATTGGCCTGGGCGCCCGGACGCGAGAAGTTGTCGAAGACGGTGACGCGCGCGCCGGCGCGAAGAAAGCCGTCGGAGACATTGGAGCCGATGAAGCCTGCGCCGCCGGTGACGAGCACGCGTGTGGGCACAGGCATCCTCCGTTCAGGCGGCGTTTCGACGGTACAGGCGGAAGACGTGATCGCCGCCCGCCCGCACCGTCTCGACGAGCGTGAAGTGCCGGGCCAGGAGCGCATCGATCCGGGCCACCAGCTCGACATAGGGGCGGCGGCCGCCGTAGAACTGGAGGACGTTCGGCTCGATCACGGCAAAGCGCGCGTCGCTCCCCAGCCACCCCTCGAGCTCGTCCGCGCCCCACATGCCGGCCCGATGGTAGCGCTGCTTGTCGCGTGAGCTGGTGAATACCATCAGGTGCTGGTGGAACTGTCGGAGGTAGCTCTGCCGGCCCGCGAGATGGAGCGGCAGCGGGTCGCCCAGGAGGAAGACCCGCTGCTCACCGCGTGGTATGACGGCGGCGATCCGGGCGGCCACCGCGCGCAGCGCGGGGATCTCCGCCTCCGCGGGCACGATGCGCCGCGGCAGGTACGGCGAGCGATGGACCCACGGCGAGACGATGAGGGCGAGAAGGAAGGCGGCCGCGACGAGACGACGAGACGCGATGGATAGCTCGAGTCGCTCCCACGCCGCCTCGAAGAGGCAGCCGATGACGATGGCGAGAAGGGGAGCGATGGCCCCCACGTACGCATAGCTCTGCTTGATGTACACCCCCACGGCGATGAACTGCCAGGCCACGAGATACCAGAAAAGCCAGAGAGTGAACCACAGGCCCGTGGGTTGCCACAGGGACGTCGAGGTCCGGCCCTTCCACGTCCGCAGTATCGCGAGCGCCCCCAGTCCGACGAAGGCGACCATCCAGATCGCATAGCGGCGCAGGAAGAAGGCGAAGGACTTGGCCATGCCGGCAAGCCGTCCGAGCGGGCTCGGATCCCACGGGATGTCCGCATAGTCGGAGACCCACACCGCCGCGGGATCTTCCATGAGATTGTGCCAGGAGTAGTAGCCCATGGGCTCCGCCCACGCGCGCAGGATCGGCATGTACGCGAGCATCTTCCAGTGCTGACGGTCCCACACGAAGAAGAGGAGGGGGATGGAGACGGCCACGGCCACCAGACCGGCGCGTCGCGCCCAGGAGCCCGCGCGAAACACGGTGTACGCGAGGGCGAACGGAATGGCCGGCCAGTAGTGGGGCTTCACCAGGAAGAGGGCAGAGAAGACGGCCATGGCGAGCAGATCGCGCGCGGGCCACGCCGTACAGAAGAGGATGTAGATGGCGAGGAGCGCGAGCGCGGCCACCAGCGGCGAGAAGTGCGCCGTGGCGAAGTAGCCCATGACGAGACCGTGGGTGCAGAAGAGGCCGCATGCCGCCACTCCCGCCAGCCTCCCGCCCCAGCGCGCCGCCAGCGCGAAGATCAGGACGACCACGAGCGTCCCCAGGAGCACGGCGAGGAGCCTGGCCACGAGCAGGCTGGGCCCGAAGATCGCCTGGGAGAGACCGAAGAAATAAAACGGCAGGGGCATCCACTGTCCCGTCATCTCGTCCTGGTAGAGCGTGATGTCGCCCCGCACGAGCAGGGTGCCCAGGGCCAGATACTCGGCCTCGTAGTCGTGATCCACGAGCACCCAGGCGAGCAAGGCGGCCACGATCAGGAAGGCGATGACGCAGCAGGCGAGCAGCATCGAGCCGCCTGACGCCGGCGCGCGCTCGCTCATGCCCTCAAGCCTTGCGGGCAACGAACACGTTGAGGGTGAAGGTACGCGCGAGAGGCCGCCAGTGACCGAGCCAGCCCTCCAGCTTCCGCGTGGCGGGAAAGACATTGTGCACGAACGGCGGGAAGCAGCCCACGGTGGTGACGCGGCACGCGCGGAACCCTGCCGCCTCGAACCCTCGGCACACGCGGCCCGGCCATACCCGCACGATGCCGCGCTCGACGCGCCAGCTCCGTCGGGGGTGCATGGCGAGATGGACGTACCACTGAAGGTTCCAGGGATTGGGCTCGAGAAAGACGGCCCGGCCCCGCGCTCCCAGACGCTCGAAGGCGCGGGTCGCCACCGCGCGGACGTCCGGCACGTGGTGGAGAATGTGGCCCCCGACCACCGCGTCGAACTCCCGTCCCCTCACGCGAGAGAGCGTGGTGGCGTCGTCCTCGACCAGGGTGAGGCTTCCCCGCTCCGGATGCCCGGCGGTGAGTCGCTCCAGATACTCGATCGATCGTCGGGAGATGTCCACCGCGGTGACGCGGCAGCCCCGGTCGAGCAGGGGCAGCGTGAAGCGGCCTCCGGAGGCGCCCAGCTCCAGGATCCGCTCGCCCGGCCGCGGGTCCACGGCCGCCAGGAAGCGATCGAGCACGAACGCGAAGTACGGATTCGCCTGCTGGAAGTTCTCGTCGTACTGGTCCGCGGTGGCGTCGTAGAACCGACGCTGCGCGTCCTGCCAGTCGGAAGGCATCGGCCGTTATGGTAGGCTATTGCGCGTCGTCATTCCAGAATTTTGAAGACCATGCTCCGACACGAGGTGCCGCGAAGCCTTGGAATCGCCGGACGTCGCCGCGCGGGTGATCGCCGTGGCCACGGTCGTGATCGCGCTGGTCTTCGTCGCATACGCGTGGAGCGGAGCCGACCTCTGCCTCTGGTGCGCGGTCCTCGGCCGGTAGCCGCGTGAACCTCTACGACGATTTCCGTCCGGACGTAGCTGCGCTCCTCAAAGACCAAGAGTCGAAGCTCCCCGCCCCCGACGGGCAGGCGAGGAGCGGCGACAGGCTGGGTCCGCTCGGCCGCCTGCGGAGCCTCGCCGCCCTTTACGCGCTGGGGGCGCAGGTCAAGACGGGTCTGCACCGGCGTCTCGTCTACGCCGATCTCCGGCTCGGCTGGTTCGAGGAGTTCCAGCGGTACTGGATGGGTGAGCTGGGCTGCCGCCCCATCCATCCCCACGACTTCTATTTCCTGTCCGGCATCTATCGCCAGCGCGCCCAGACCCTCTACTTCGAGCACCTCGAGCGCCCCGACCTCGCCTCCGACGACAAGCACCTGGACGCCTGGCGCGACTCGCGCATGGTCTCGTACCTGTTCCTGCACGCCTATCGCCTCGCCCTCTCCCCGCTCCGCGTGCATCCCTTCACCCGCTTCATCCCGCGCGGCGGCCGGGTGGCCGAGTACGGGTGCGGCGCCGCCCCCATCGTGACCGCCCTCGCCCGTCACTACCGTCACCTCGATCTGCAGCTGGTGGGCGCCGACATCCCGCACCTGCTCTTCCACTACGCGCGCTGGAAGTTTCGCGGGGATCGCTTCGTGAGCATGGTGCCCATTGTCCCGAACGACGACACCCCCCTCGCGGGGGAGTACGACACGATCTTCTGCCTCGAGACCTTCGAGCACCTGCCCCGCCCGCTCGCCGTGGTCGAGCATCTGTGCCGCGTGTTGAAGCCCGGCGGCTGCCTCGTCTTCGACTATGTCCGCTCCGACGGCACGGGGCTCGACACGGCCGCCGCGCTGCGCGACCGCGTCCCCGCCCTCGAGCTCATCCTGAGGCGGTTCGACATCGTCCAGGGCCGCGTGACGACGGACGGCGTCCACGTCGACGCCACCGTGGCGCGGAAGCGCTGACCGGGGCGACAGGACGGCATGACCCGCCGTCCCCTCGTAGCTCTCGCCGGGTTGTGGCTGGCCATCTGCGGCACCGCCGCGGTCTGGCTCACCGTCGATAGACGCCCGCCCGAGTGGGACCACGCCAATCACCTGGAGCGCGCGGTGGACTGCTACCGCAATCTCCGCATCGTCACCGACTCGGGAGCGCGCGAGATCCTGGAGGCTTCGTCCTTCTATCCGCCGCTCGCCACCTGCGCCGCGGGCGCCCTCTACCTCGTCTTTCCCATCACACCCCTGACCGCGCAGGTCGTCATGATGGGCTTTCTCGCCCTCGCCCTCGCCTGCGTCTATGGTCTCGGCCGTCGCCTCGCCGACGTCGAGACGGGACTCTGGGCTGCCTTCCTCCTCGCCACCGCGCCCTTCGTCGTCTTCTCGCTGACCAACTTCCAGCTCGATCTGCCCCTGGCCGCCATGGTGGCGCTGACCCTTTACGCCATCCTCCGGGCCGAGGATTTCGGGAGGCCGGGCTGGTCGCTCGCCCTGGGCGCGGCCGTCGGCCTCGGCATGCTGACCAAGCCGCCCTTCGCCGCGTATGTCGGCCCGCCGCTCCTCTGGAGCCTCGGGCGCGCCCTCGCCTCGTCCGAGCGCCGTCGGCGGCTCCTCTGGGCGGCCGGCGCGCTCGCGATGGGGGCGGCCCTGGCGCTTCCCTGGTATGGCCCCCGGCTCTTCGGACTCCCCGCTCAGATGCTCAACCGCTCCTTCAAGCAGGCCGCCGAGCAGCAGAATCCCGACCCGCTGACGGCGGCGGCGCTCTCGTTCTACCCGCGGACCCTGCCGACCCAGCTCGGCCTCATCGCCGCCCTCCTGCTCCTCTGGGGGCTGTGGGCCCTCGGCAAGGAGGGGCGGACGACTCGCGCCTTTCTCTGGCTCGCCACCCTGGGGCCCTTCGTGCTCTTCTCGCTGATCCAGAACAAGAACCTGCGCTACACGCTACCCATCTTGCCGGCGGCCGTGCTCGTCGCGGCCATGGGCCTGCGCGCGCTCCCGTCCGGGTGGCGCCGCGTCGCCGGCGCGGGCGCGCTGGCGGCGGGGCTTCTCCAGGTCTCGATGACGCTCTGGGCGCTGCCGCCACCACCCACCTTGCCCGGTATGATCTTGCCCCTGGCCATCGGGAGGCCGCCCAGCGGCGCCGACTGGCAGCACGATCGAATCCTGGCCGACCTCGGTCGCGCCAGCCGGGGCCACGCCGTCACCGTGGCCATCGTGCCGAACGACAACTTCTTCTCCGTGTCGAACTTCCGCTACGAGGTCGTGCGCCGCGGCCTGCCGTACCGGATGACCCGGTCGTGGACCGACGCGCCCCTCGGTGTGGACTTCGTCGTGCTCAAGACGGGCGCCCAGGGTCCATCCTATGCGGCGGCGCGACCGGAGAGAATCAGCCGCGCCTTCACGGGGGGCGATCCCTACTGGATGTCGGCCTTCCCCGTCATCGCGGAGTATCCGCTGCCTGACGGGAGCACCGCCTCGCTCCGCGCGCGCCGCATCCCACCCCTCGTCGGCGTGCGGCCCCTTGCCGTCGCGGAGCGCCTCGAGCGCGATCCCGCCGCCTTGCTCGCCGACAACGTCGACGACGCGCAGGGCTTGAAGGTCCGTCTCGAGTACCGGCCGCAAGGCATCCTGCGCGGCGAGATCGACCGGGCCGTGCTCACGGCAGACTCCGCCTTCGTGGGCGAGTTCGGCCGGCGCCGGCCGGCCCCCCTGCGGATGCGCGACATCTGGATCGAGGGGAAGGGCCTCGTCTTCAACCCGCAGCGCCTCATGCGCGAGGGGCGGCTCGAGATCCTGGACCTCAAGGCGCTCGTGATCCGCAGCGTGACCGTCACCCAGGAGGATCTGAGCGAGTTCCTCCTGGATCAGCCCATGGGCAGCGGCATGAGCATCGCCCTCGAGGACGGGGCGGCCAAGGTGCGGGTGACGCGCTTCGGGCCGACGCTCAAGGCCCGCGTCCGCTTCGGCCCCGGCGACAGCGAGCGGCCCTTCACGCTGTCTGCGAGCCGGGTCAGCCTGGGAGGAATGACCGTGCCTGGCCCCTTCGTGAACTGGGTCATTCGCCATCTCGACCCGACGACAGCCTTGCGTCACCTGCCCGTGCCCGTCGTCGTCGAGCCGCCGCGCATCGTCGACGGCAAGATCACCCTCGGGGCAAACTGAAAAGGCCCCGGGTCTCCCCGGGGCCTCTCGGGCGGATCAGCCAGACCGGCTCAGCTCAGCTTTACCTTGTCGCCCACGAGCGTTGCCAGGCGGACCATGGCCAGGATCTTGATAACCACCCACGACGGGTCGAACTCCGAGCGCCGGACGCTGAACTTGGGGCTCGAGGGGTAGGCGTGGTGGTTGTTGTGCAGGCTCTCCCCGCCCGTGAGCCAGGCGAGGAGTCGGATGTTCGTGCCGGAGTTGTTCATGAAGTTCTTGCGTCCCCACCAGTGCCCGAGACCGTTGATGGACGGGGCGAGGACGAAGACGTACAGGACGAGGTGGACGGCGACCACGAAGATTCCCCACGCGGGTCCCAGGACGAGCATGGCGAGGACGAGACCGATGATGCCGCCGAGGGTGCCCCTGGAGAAGATCCGCCGGTCCCACCAGTCTTCCTTGATGTCCTTGGCCCAGCGGGTCAGGGTCTCGGGGTTCCGCGCCTCGCGCACGTAGTAGTAGACGTTCCAGAGCTGGATGCGCCAGAAGCCGTGCACGAGGGGACTGTGGGGATCCTTCTCGGTGTCGGTGAAGGCGTGGTGCTTGCGGTGCACGGCCACCCACTGGCGACGGTCCTGCCCCGTGGTGATCCACAGGATGATGCGGAAGAAGAAATCCGCGATGGGATGCAGCGTGAGGGCGCGATGCGCGAGACCTCGATGCAGGTACACGGAAGTCGCAACCACCGCGGCTTGCGTGACCAGGACAGTGACGGCGACAGCTAGCAGCGCTTTCAGCACGTAGGGGTCTCCTTTTTTTTCTCTGTCGTGAGCGCTCGTCGCCGGCCCGTCTTCGCTATCCCGCCAGTTTTGGGTCGAGGAGATCCCTCAGGCCATCGCCGAGCAGATTCAACCCTAGCACAGTCAAGGCGATAGCGGTGCCCGGAAAGATGGCAAACCAGGGAGACATGCTCAAAAAGGCTTGGGCCTCCCGGAGCATCAGGCCCCACGACGGATGCGGTGGCTGGGTGCCCAGGCCGAGATAGGACAGCGCGGCCTCGGCCAGGATGGCCACCGGGAAGCTGATGGTCGCCTGGACGATGAGCGGAGGCATCGTATTGGGGAAGATATGCCGGCCGACCAGGGTGGCGTCCCGCGCGCCGAGCGCCCGGGCCGCCAGCACGAACTCGCGGTCGCGCAGCTCCAGAAAGCTGGCGCGGGTGAGGCGCGCGAAGACGGGCAGGAAGCTCACGCCGATGGCGATCATGGTCATGGCGACGCTCGGCCGGAACACCGCGGTGATGAGGAGGGCGGAAAGGATGGCGGGAAAGCCCTGGACGGCGTCCATGAGGCGCATGAACACCTCGTCGAGCCAGCCGCCGAAGTAGCCGGAAAGCATGCCGAGCAGAACGCCCAGGCCCATGCCGATGCCGACGGCGATGACCCCGACCAGGATCGAGGTGACGGAGCCGATCATGACGCGCGAGAGCAGATCGCGGCCGAACTGGTCGGTGCCGAAGGGATGCGCGCGCGACGGCCCCTGGAGCCGCCCATCCATGGACATCTCGAACGGGTCCCGCGGAGTATAGGTCAGGCTGAGGGCGGCGGTCAGCACGAGCATCGCGGTGATGGCGAGGCCGATGGCAAAGGTCACGTGCCGGCGCGCCCGTCGCCACTGGCGGCTTCCCCCGGCCCGCGGCGGCTCACTCATAGCGAATGCGCGGGTCGAGGACGCCGTACAGCACGTCGACGGCGGCATTGATGGTCACGATGACCGTGGCCACGAAGAGGACCACGCCCTGGACCACGGGCAGGTCGCGGGCGCTGATGGCGCCCAGGGCGAGCCGGCCCAGGCCGGGCAGATAGAAGACCGATTCCAGGATGATGCTGCCCGCCATGAGCTGGCCGAGCTGGATGCCGGCCACGGTGAGGATCGGGATCATGGCATTGCGGAGGGCGTGACGGAACAGCACGGCCGACTCGGCCACGCCCTTGGCGCGCGCGGTCTTCACGTACTCTTCCCTCAGCACTTCGAGGACGGCCGAGCGGGTGGTGCGCGCCAGCACGGCGAACTGGAAGAGGCCGAGGGCGACAGCGGGCAGAAGCAGCGACTTGAGCGCGTGGCCCACGCCCTGGCCCCAGCCGTCGAAGCCGCCGGCCTGAAACCAGCCGAGCCTGACCGAGAAGAGCAGGACGAGCAGGAGCCCGGCCCAGAAGCCCGGCACGGCGATGCCGAGCTGGGAAAGCGTCATCGTGAGGTAGTCGCCCCAGCGCCGGTGGCGGGTGGCGGCGAACACGCCCAGGGGGATGGCGGCCGCGGCCATGAGCGCGGCGGCCATCACGGTCAGGGGCAGCGTCACCGACAGGCGAGAGAGGATCAGGCCCGCCACCGGCACGTCGTACTGGATCGAGCGGCCGAGGTCACCGGCCGCCGCGTGGGCGATCCACCGGACATACTGGACCGGAACGGGGAGGTTGAGGCCGAGCGACTCGCGCAGTCGCGCCACGGCCTCAGGGCTGGCCTCGATGCCGAGCATGATGAGGGCGGGGTCACCCGGGAGCACCCGCACCACGACGAAAACGAGCAGGGACACGAAGACGAGGGTGACCAGCATGGCGGCCACCCTGCGCAGGACGTACCGGCGCAACCTGACTTCTTACTTCTGCCAGCCGACCTCGGAGAGGTCGAGGGAGGGGATCGGCAGGTCCTTCCAGATCCCCGTCACGCCCTTCTTGGTCACGACGAGGCGCGGGTGCATGTAGAGCCACACCGCGGGCGCCTCGTCGGCCAGCATCTGTTGCATCTTGACGTAGAGCTCGCGCCGCTTCTTGTCGTCCACGGTCACTTCGGATTCCTTGAAGAGCTTCTGGAACTCGGCGTTGTCCCAGCGGAAGTAGTACTTCGGGTTGGCGAAGTTGCCGATGTCCCAGGCCTCGGCGTGGCCGATGACGGACATGTCGTAGTCGGGGTTCTCGCAGGGCTTGAGGCAGAACACCTGCGCCAGCCACTGCCCCCACTCGACCTGCTGGATCTTGGCGCGGATGCCGACCTTGGCGAGATGATTGACGACGACCTCGGCGCTGCGCACCGTGTAGTAGTACTGGGGCGCGACCTTGAAGGTGGCCTCGAAGCCTTCGGGATAGCCGGCCTCGGCAAGGAGCTTCTTGGCCTTGACCGGATCGTACGTCACCCGCTTGGAGACGTCCACGAAGTACGGGTTGAGGGGGTCCACATTGGAGCCGAGAATCCTGCCGTACCCGAACATGGCCCCCTTGAGCACCTCCTCCTTGTTGATCGCGTGGGTGATGGCCAGGCGCACGCGCTTGTCGGAGTAGGGCTTCTTGGAGTTGTTCATGCTGAGGGTGACGTCGTTCGTGCTGTCGCCCAGAATGACCTGGAAGCGCCCATCCTTCTTGAGGTCGTCGACGTTCTCCGGCCCCAGCCCGAACGCCGAGACATCGATGTCGCCCGACTTGAGCGCGGCCAGCGACGAGTTGGGATCGGGGATGAAGCGGTACGTCACCTTGTCGAGCCGCGGCAGGCCCTTCTGCCAGTAGTCCCTGTTCCGGACGAGCACGATGCGGTCCCCGCGCACCCAGTCCCCGACCGTGAAGGGGCCCGTGCCGAGGGGCGCGCTCTTGAGCGTCTCGACGGCCTCGCGCGGGTAGATCACCGAGCCCTGGCGCGCCACCGTCCAGAGGAAGTTCGCCTCGGTCCGTTTGAGGGTGACGCTGATCGTGTAGTCGTCCTTGACGATGACGTCCTGGATGTTCTCGTACTGCACGCGGTAGGGGTGCTTGGTCTCGGGATTGACGGCGCGGTCCAGGACGAACTTGACGTCGGCGGCCCGCATCTCGCGGCCGTTGTGGAAGCGGACACCCTTGCGGAGGAAGAACGTGTAGTTCTTGCTATCGGTCGTGTACCACCGCTCGGCGAGCCACGGCACGAGCTTGCCGTGCCTGTCCACCTTCACGAGCGCTTCCTGGACGTTGTAGAAGACGACGCCCGCGATGGCCGAGGACGGGTTGGTGGTCAATCGAGCCCGGGTGGCTACGTGCTGACCTGGACGGTGAGGGTGCCCTGGCCCGCCGCGGGCCCCGCGCCGAGGGCCAGGACCAGCAGGGCGGCTCCGAGACCGCGCAGGATCGTCATCGTGTCCCCTCCGTGAAGTAGGCGACCGTCCGGCGGAGTCCCTCGCTGAAATCCACGACGGGCGCGTACCCGAAGTCGCGCTTGGCGGCGTCGATGTCGGCGAGGGTGTGCGGCACGTCGCCCACGCGCGTGGGCTGGTGGGCGCGCGCGAGCGGCCGCCCGAGCAGGCCTTCGAGCGAGCTGATGATCTCGAGGAGGCTGGTCCGGCTGCCGCACCCGACGTTGTAGGCCTTGCCGGAGACGGCGGAGGCGGGGGCGGCGGCGGCGAGCAGGTTCGCCGAGACGACGTTGTCGATATAGGTGAAGTCGCGCGACTGCGTGCCGTCGCCGTGCACCTGGAGCGGCTTGCCCTGCGTGCCCCACAGGATGAAGCGGGGGATGACGGCGGCGTACTCGCTCTTGGGGTCCTGGCCGGGGCCGAAGACGTTGAAGTACCGGAGCCCCACCGTATCCACGCCGAAGAGCCGGCTCCACACGGACGCGTAGAGCTCGCCGGCCACCTTGGTCGCCGCGTACGGGGAGATGGGAGCCACGGGCTGCTCCTCGCGCTTGGGCAAATCCGGCCGCTCACCGTACACGGAGGACGAGGAGGCGTAGACGACGCGAGGCTTCCGCTTCTGCCGCGCCGCGGCCACGAGCACGTGCAGCGTGCCCGTGACGTTGGAGGCATTGGCGCCGAGGGGGTCGGCGACCGACCGCGGGACGGAGCGCATGGCCGCCTGGTGGAAGACGGCCGTCACGCCGCGCACGGCCCGCTCCACGGTCTTGAGGCTCGCGAGGTCGCCGCGGATCACCTCGAGCCGGCGATTGCCCTTCGCGAAGGCGAGGTTGCTCCGGCTCCCCGTGGAGAAATTGTCGAGCACGCGGACGCGGTGCCCATCGGCGAGCAGGCGCTCGACCACGTGCGAGCCGATGAAGCCGGCGCCACCGGTGACCAGGTAGAGAGAGGAAGGCGGCATGACGAGCCACGATTATGGTAGCCGCGCCACAAAGTTGTCAACTTTACGGCGCTGGGTCAAGTTGCGAGCCATATTAACTCAGCCCTCGCCTCGGGCTCCGCCCTCAGCTCGAACGGCCACGCCCGAGGGAGCCCGCGGCGCCAGGCGTGCCTGTATGTACGTTGAGCGTCGCGGGCGACCGAGAACGTGGCTCTTCGAGCCGAACGGCCCTGCCGTGAGGCGAGAGCTGAGTTGAACTGGCGAAGCAAATTGGCCCAGTGCCGCGCGTTGACAAGTCGCGCCAGGGCCCGCTAGTATGCTGGCACTCGATGGCCGTGCCGGTCCGCGGACGCACCGAATTACCTGCCCTGCTCCGACGCTAGAAGAAGGAGGCTCTGCAATGGTTCGTGCCGCCGCTCTCGGATGCGCTCTACTCCTCACCATCGGACTGCTGCCGGTCGCCGCCCAGGCTCAGACGAAGGAGGACACCCTCGTCTACGCGCTCCAGTCCGACATCGATACCTGGGATCCGCCCGGCTCCGTGCTGCGCGAGGCCATCATCCTCGGCTATCACGTCTTCGATCACCTGGCCGTGCGCGACCTCAAGACGCGGAAGGTCATCCCGAACCTCGCCATCTCCTGGAAGACGATCGACGACACCACGTGGGAGGTCAAGCTCCGTCAGGGCGTCAAGTTCCATGACGGCACGCCGTTCACGTCCAAGGACGTCAAGGCGACCTTCGACCGCGTGCTCGACCCCGTGAAGAAGATGATCGCCCGCGGCAACCACGCCAAGATCAAGACCGTGGAGATCGTGGACGACTACACGGTGCGCTTCAAGACCGACGGCCCCTACCCGCTCTTCGTGGAGCGCATGACGGCCCAGGTGATGGAGTCCGAGAAGGTCATCCGCGAGAAGGGCGACGAGTGGATGCAGGAGCATCCCGTGGGCACCGGGCCCTACAAGCTCGTCAAGTGGGCGCGCAAGCAGGAGCACTTGCTCGTCCGCAACGATGACTACTGGGGCCCCAAGCCCTACTACAAGTACGTGCGCGTCCGCATCATCCCCGAGCAGGCGACGCAGATCGCCGAGCTGCTCTCGGGCGGCGTGGACGTGATCAAGGCGGTGCCGCCGGACCAGATGGACGTCATCAACAAGTCGGGCGCCGCGCGCACGTCGACCTCGCCGATCCTCCGCACGGCCTTCATCGAGTTCGACTCGGCGGCGAGGGGCGGACCGAACCCCTTCACCGACAGGCGCGTGCGCGTCGCGGCGAATCTCGCCGCCGACCACGACGCCATCATCAAGCACGTGCTGAACGGGCTCGGCGACCGGGTCGCCACCGCGGTGAACCCGATGGCCTTCGGCTGGGACGCCGGCCTCAAGCCGTACAAGCAGGACACGGAGCGGGCCAGGAAGCTCCTGGCCGAGGCGGGGTTCCCGAACGGCGTGGACGTGCTCTTCAACGAGGCCCCGCCCACGGTCGAGCCCGGCACCCAGCAGACCAACGACGCCATCGTCGCCGACATGACCAAGGCGGGCTTCCGCGTGAAGCGCAACTACATCGGCGACAACACGGTCGTCGTCGCGCGCGCGAAGGAAGGCAAGCTCGGGCCGATGATGAACTGGTCCTGGGGCTACTACTCAGTCTTCGACACCGACGCCATCCTGTACGACATGTTCAAGTGCGGCGAGTTCTACTCCTACTACTGCAACAAGGAGCTCGACGACCTGATCATCTCCGGGCGCTCGACGCTCGACCAGAAGCGGCGCGCCGAGATCTACGTCAAGGCGCAGAAGCTGATGTTCGACGACGCCGCCGCCCTCTTCAAGTGGGGTCTGCGCGGCGTGTGGGGTGTGTCGAACCGGATCGAGTACTCGGCGCCGCCCGACGAGGTCGACCGCATGTTCCTCGCCACTCCGCGGAAGAAGTAGCTCCGGATCCGCCGGGCCGGCGGGCGGGGGCGTTCGCGCGTCCCCGCCCGCCGGTCCCGATCTCCCGATGCGGCGCTACATCGCACACCAGCTCGTCCAGCTCGTCGTCGTGATCCTCGGCATCTCCATCCTCGCCTTCTCGATCCTGCACGTCATCGGCGACCCCGTCACCCTGCTCCTCCCCCAGAATGCCGGCAAGGAGGAGTACGACCGCTACAAGCACCTCATGGGGCTCGACCAGCCCGTCTGGGTCCAGTACTGGAAGTTCGCGAGCCGCGCCGTCCACGGCGACTTCGGCAAGTCCTGGTACGGCAATGCCCCTGCCTTCGGTCTCGTCATCGAGCGCATGCCGCCCACCATCTACCTCACGCTGGCCGGCCTCGGCGTTGCGCTCTTGATCGCCCTGCCCCTGGGCGTGACCGCCGCTCTCAAGCGACACTCCGTGATCGACACACTGTGCACGCTCCTGGCCGTGGCCGGCCAGGCCATGCCCATCTTCTGGCTCGGCATCATGCTCATCATCATCTTCGCCGTCCGCCTCAAGGTCCTGCCCGCCTCCGGCTACGGCACCTGGCAGAACTTCATCATGCCCGCCTTCTGCCTCGGGGCCTTCCTGGCTCCCCTGACCATGCGGCTCGTCCGCTCCGGCATCATCGAGGTGATGAGCATGGAGTTCATCAAGACGGCGCGGGCCAAGGGCGTGGGCGAGCGCATGGTCATCCTCAAGCATGCCTTCCGCAATGCCTGCATCCCCGTGGTCACCGTCCTCGGCCTGCAGTTCGGCCAGCTCCTGGGGGGCGCCTTCATCACCGAGACGGTCTTCGCCTGGCCGGGAGTGGCGACGCTGACCGTGGACTCGATCCGCAACCAGGACTTCCCCGTCGTGCAGTGCGCGGTGGTCCTGCTCGCCCTCATCATCGTGTTCGTGAACGCGATCGTCGATCTGATCGTCGGGCTGATCGACCCGCGCATCCGGGCGGCCTGATGGCCATCGGCCCCGACGCCGCCATCAGCGCGCCCCGCTTCGAAGCCGCCGCGGCGCCCGCCCTCTCCGGCGCGGGCTGGCGAAGACTCTGGCGCCTCAAGTGGGGCATGGGCGGCGCGGCGATCTTCCTCGCCATCGTGCTGAGCGCGGTCTTCGCGCCCTGGATCGCGCCCCACGATCCCGTCATCGTGGACATCAGGCACCGGATGGGCCCGCCCGCCTGGATGGAGGGCGGCACCCGCGAGCACGTGCTCGGGACCGATCAGATCGGTCGCGATCTCCTCTCGCGGGTGATCTGGGGCGGGCGTGTCTCGCTCGTGGTGGGCGTCACGGCAGTGCTGCTCTCCTCCACCATCGGTATCCTGTTCGGGCTCGCCGCCGGCTACTTCGGGGGGCGCCTCGACTGGAGCATCATGACGTTCATCAACGTGATGCTGACCTTCCCCTTCGTCCTTCTGGCGCTTGCCGTCATCGCGGTGCTGGGCCCGAGCATGCCCAACATGATCATCGTCCTGGGGGTGACGGGCTGGCCCGTCTACGCTCGCGTCGTCCGGGCGGAAACCTTGGCGCTCCGCGAGCGCGAGTTCGTGCTTGCCGCGCGTGCCCTGGGCGGGAGCCATGTCCGCATCGTCTTCCGTCAGATCCTGCCGAACTTGATCTCGCCCATCGTCGTCATCGCCACCCTGCAGATCGCCCAGGTCATCATCCTCGAGTCTTTCCTGTCCTTCCTCGGCCTGGGCGTCCAGCCGCCCACCCCCGCCTGGGGCAACATGCTCGGCGAGGGGCGCGTCTACATGCTGAACTCCTGGTGGATCGCCGCCTTTCCCGGCCTCGCCATCTTCGTCACCACGCTCGTCATCAACCTGATCGGCAATGCGCTCCGTGACTGGCTCGACCCCCACATGAAACTGTAGCGGGCCGATGATAAGGGCCCATCTGCTTCGTTGGCTCGGTCGGCGCTGCCCTCAACGTACAGAGAGTACGCCTCGGGCAACGCCTCCCTCGCCGCCTCGCATCTGGACCCTTCTCATCGGCCCGCAGAATTGTGCGGTGGAGAAAAGATGTCGAGCAGCGCGGGCCGTTGATGATCTGCACCGTTTCAGGTTGTGAAAGTGTCCTCTGTCTGCCATGGTTGGCACCTTGATCAGTAGGGTGGCGCCTCGGAGAAAGTGATCGTAGAGGAGACCCCCGTGAGACTGTTCCTGGCCATGATGTCCCACGAGACCAACACCTTCAGCAACGTCCCCACCGACCGCGGCCAGTTCGAAGCGCGCAATCTCCACTACGGCGGCGAGATCGTCGAGGCCTTCCGCGGCACGGGCACCTGTCTGGGCGGGATGATCGCGGCGGCCGAGCGTCGCGGCGCCCGCCTCGTCCCCTCGGTGGCGGCGGCCGCTTCCCCCGCGGGCCTCGTCACCCGGGACATCTACGAGCACGTGAAGGAGCGCATGCTCGGCG